>Ga0126342_10012187_pt1 | contig 15349 bp, 15 predicted proteins | sample Cyp1metagenome_FD_92528 | JGI IMG/M metagenome (GOLD analysis project Ga0126342, IMG submission 92528) | Coral microbial communities from Lord Howe Island, Old Settlement Bay, Australia - Cyphastrea 1 metagenome | ecosystem: Host-associated > Invertebrates > Cnidaria > Coral ...
CCCACTTACTAAGTGGGATGAGCCACCAAGTACTGACGGGTTCGTACTCTGCCTGATTTGTTTAGGTATTTTTTAGGCGGGAAATGCCTAGGTCGGCTAGGTGCCTGCGCCAGCCATCGGCGTTCCATTGAGGGAGACAATGGGACTAAGGTACTGTTCTGAGACTTCTGCATCTTAAGATGAGGTACACACAATCTACAATGTACTGCAAATATATATATATATATAATATAATTATATATGCACATATATGCGCACACACACATATCTATAACATATATATATATATTATTATTTGCTTTTGTAATTTATGCATTCCGTCTTTCAGCAAGATTTTATGATTCACGAGACTGACATTTTGAAATACTGAGTATTTCTTGGCTCCCCCAATCACAATCATGTTCGGCGACTTAGGCTTGTGGTCGCGAGATACTTGACGCATATCATATATTCCTGTTTTGTTGCTACATCGCATTTTTGGTCGGTAAATCCCAAAATGATGTTGGTTTTCTTCGCAATTCATGTCGCTTTATAATACAGTTCAATGACAATTTATCTGGCTAAACTATACCCCATATGCTCCATGTATGGAATATTTACCTACATTTACCCCAAAAATCAACCAAATGTAGGTAAATATGCCATACATGGAGCATATGGGTACTACTTCACTAACCTAGAATGTTTGGCTGTTTTGGGATAGTTGCCCCTTACAAACTGCCATTAATAGCGACTTTGCGACGTGAGGTCGTTATGACTTATCCAGATTCAGGTTGCGAACAAATCCATTTCTGTTGGTTAAAACATCCATAAATAGATGATTAGTCAATGATTAGTATCATACTATCCATTTAATTTCATTAAGTATCATACTATCCATGCAATTTCATTGATCGTGGTTAATAATTATCTACTTTAACCATAATTCATGGGAAAAGCACGGTTAAGTCATCAACCACTATTAACCACTATTATTAATCAATACTAATCATCTATTAATTCCTTGGTTCCGCCAGGAACTTCTCCACACAAACTTCGTGACCCCGTAACAAATGAGCTCCGGACCGAAGTAGCGCCGACCTTCGGCTTTCGGCACCAACCGTATACGACACAAAAATAACTTCCGTGAAGTAGCCATTGGAACTGGCTCATAATAGGGATATAGATGGATATGGTGGGATATGGTGGGTATTTAAACTCTGCAAATTGGGATTTTCTGGTGATTTAACATATGGTATAAATGGCCCATTTAGTTCGACAGTTGACCTAGCAAAAACTGCATTTGTTCCATGGCTATGTTGAATTACAAGAAAGCAAATGTATTGGTTCAACTACAGTACCTCGTTGAGGGGTTATGAAGCCAGGCGGCCTTGAAAATCATGGTTATGGATGGGTACAGTAAGTTGGCTCAAAAGTCTCTACAAGGCGAGACCACCGTTTACGATAGATTGACGATAAATGACGCACATAACCAGATTCAAAAATATTAAATTAAGACTTTATGGGGGATCTAACTGATAAGTATATCAATGGCCATTTCAGGAACCTAAATTGGAGGTACCTACAATATATAAGGCCTATTCTTTAGGCCTAAATTTCAGGGAATATCCCCACCAAAAAAAAAAAACTGAAAAATGCTACGTTTACGTACCTCCATCTGTTGGATCCTGAAGATCTCCCATTGAGTATATGTCTATGTTAAATAACCAGAGGGTATGTGTTCATTATGGACTGATATTTGCTATGACAATGAACATCTGTGAACATCAGTAACATCCAAAATATCATAATGAACTAAAGTACCAGATATGGGGATTATCAAAGCTATTAAATGTCCAAGTTATATCCCCCATAACCGATTCGCTCAAATCCAACTGGTGACTGGACATGGAACAAGCCATCCTGCAGGGTAACTATTGGTAACTATGAAACACTGTAAATATAGAGCATTATAATGCGATAAACCGTTAAAAACCAACTGATGCAGCATTTTCAAGTACCTAAATTTGAGGTACATATGATTGGTAAGGCATATGGAACGGCTAAGGGGATATGCCCCCAAACATCTGACTATATATGGTAGAGTGTCTGCTTTTTAGGGTCCTGAATTCCCTATTGATTTCATTGTGACAGTTAATGGATATGGCCTTGTCTGGAAAGTTCCAAAAAAGGGCAATTGTTTTTTGTTCAAATAGAGATTACATGGATGCAGATTATTGATCAGCATTGATCTACATTGATCAATGGAGTTATGGTACCCTATCTTCAAACAAACCTATATATAACTTGGTTTTAAAATGTAATTCACCTATATACTGTAGATATACTGTTATGAAGCAACTTCACTATCAAAAACCGGCTATATCAACTATAAATCCCCAGGTTTCTTGCTTAAATCTCCATTTTCCTGTGGTTTTTCCTATGCTTTTCCTATGGTTTTCACCATTTTCCTATATGGTTTTCCTATGGTTTCACCATTTTCCTATGGTTTTCCCATGGTTTCATCATTTTCCTATGGTTTTCCTATGGTTTTCACAATTTTCCTATGGTTTTCCTATGGTTTTCACCATTTTCCTATGGTTTTCCTATGGTTTTCACCATTTTCCTATAGTTTTCCTATGGTGTTCACCATTTTCCTATGGTTTTCCTATGGTTTTCACCATTTTCCTATGGTTTTCCTATGGTTTTCACCATTTTCCTATGGTTTTCCTATGGTTTTCACCATTTTCCTATGGTTTTCCTATGGTTTTCACCATTTCCCCATGGTTTTCCTATGGTTTTCCTATGGGTTTTCCGTTGGTTTCCCCAGGTGAGATTGCCCCCCCCGGCGCCTGCAGCGCCTGCGGCTCCGGCCAAGCTCCGCAGTCGGCAGAGTTCTGGGAGATCCCAAAATAGGCGGGGTCACTGGGGATAGAGGCTCTATGTACTGCACTGTATAATATGTGTATATATATATATATGTCTATTATAAAATAGAGTATGTAGTGTGTATATAATATATATATAGTGTATGTGTGTCAATATATATATGTATGTATGTATGTATGTGTATCAATATATATATATAGTATATATAGAATCAAACAGTAAGATATGCATTTTGTGTACATATGTATATATACATAGTGTGTGTATACATAAATATAATTAAATATACATATATAATTATATATATATAGTAAATAGTGTATGTGTATTTATACATATATAATGTGTATGTAGCATCAAACAGTAAGATCTGCATTTTGCCCAAATATTTACATAGTGGTTGTTTCCACATGTTTCAAACCCCGACTTTCAGCTGGTGAAGCCCCGTTACCCACTTGGTGCCGGCACCCATCCCAGCGCATGAAAGCGCCATACGAGCGCCGCTTTGCAAAGCGGTCAAAAACCAATGGGTTTCGAGTTCAATGCTGCGGATCCGGGTGAACACGTTTAGGAAATTACCCTCTGGTTATGACTAACATAGCCATGGTTAAGCCATAGCCCATAGAAATAGATGGTTTACCGAACTTACAAATGGGTGGATTTTCCATGGCTATGTTAAATAACCAGATGGTATTGAAGGTTCATGCTTTGGACACTAATATTATTACTATGTCAACAGAAACATTGTGGTATTTTTTGATTCACAAATCATATATCATCCACTTAATAACAACAACATTTTGAATGGTATGAACCTATCATAACCTATCTATATCTATTCATAATCACACCAACAAAAAGAGTCAGACCTGGTTTCTTTCGTTGGGTTTTCCACATGTGGGCACCTTGTCGGGAGCTTACTGCAGATTGCTGCCGGACGTAGCATCCAGAACATGTACAGATTCGGGCCTAAATTCATAAGGAAAACATCAAATTATATAATTCTACTATTGCATTATGCACCAACGGATATAAGGCTTGCATCAACAACGCAGGTGGGAAAAAAAACAACAACAAAAACATATGTTAATCCCCAACCATCGGAAAACCATTGCCTTCCTGATCTGCGATAAACCTATCAACATCCATCAGTTTTTAGTTGTTTGATGTTATTTGCGTATCCAAAATCACAGCAAATGGAAGTTAAACAACCAATTTAGCTATATACATCTATATATCATATCATATATCCATTCCAGATTGATTGTGTAATTAAAAATTCAACACATTGTGCTTATACAATGGCTGGCTTCCCTGGCGACCTGGTTCCGCTCCAGAGACTTTGGAATGCCAGGCTCATAGCATTGGCTGAAAATGATCGGGGTTTATCTTAAAAAAATCTGGAAACCCAGAATCCACTGATTCACTGGTTGATCATGATTTTATAGGATTTTTACATATATGATTTTACATGATGTTACTGATATTTCGCAGCTCAAGCTCCCCATTGCCATCTTGCCATCTTGCCACCTGTGGGGGTCCCCATCATGCCCCTGATTGAAACAAACTCCTGACCCAGAATATCAAGTAATTGCAATGAGGGACCCCTAAATGACTCGGGGCTCTAGGGTGTATTCATATTAAGGGGATGGGATTAGTCCAGAAAAAGTGTTTCGATGGACTGAAAACACCCATCCTCCCTCCCATCCACGTCTCCAGATATTGAATTTGACATTTACGCGGGAGTACAAATTGAAGTACAAGGGATCCAGAGTCATAGTTATGCAAGATCTGCTCTTCTGCCAATCATCGTACCTACCATGGTGGCTTTTGTCACGGGAAACCGTGAGTGGGAACCCGGCACGCTTTTTCCCCCCGGTAAGCACTTGGCAACGTATCACTGAATGGAACCCCGACGACAAGCAGTTGGCACTGGCTGCACTGGCTCGTAAATTCCTTTGTGCATGGTTATTGGGCTACCTTCCTGTAAACTTTCACATAACTGATGGGAAAATCACAATCTTTAATGGGAAAATTCACTATTTCTATGGCCATTTTCAATAGCTATGTAATATTACCAGAGGCTACATAGGTTTGTTCGGACATGCTGACAAAATATATCCCAGTAGCGATCCACGTTTGGTTGTCTTTGCAGGACCTTTTAATAGCCTTTGTACATACTTCATTGAGTATCATCACCATATCACCCGTGTTTGAGCAGCTGCAACAACAGTATCAAATTGCAAAGGCCCATTTTCGTGAATTGGTTTCAATATGTTACGATATGTTCATGTTGTGTTCCTGTCTTCTCATCCATTGAAGGGAGAACTGGGATAAGTCTCTATTTTCCTTTCATGAGCTCCCAGCTCATCCCATTTGTGCTAAATCTCCGAGTTGGTCGGCTTTTTTTAGCCCATGATTTCGAAATCAGCATCATCAAACATCACCCAAATCAAGCCAATTTGGGTTGCTTTCATTACGATGATCTCAGAATTTTGGACAGAAAGAGCACTGAGGGGAGATTGCTCGAGCCGGACTACAATACAAGACCGCCACTCACAGGAACGCCTGCTACAAAGCAACCCATGCATTTGAATGGGGATCAGTCAAATTTGGGCAGCCCCAACAAAATGCACAAACAACTCTGTAAGGTTTACCAGGCATGGGCTTAGCTCATAAGGATGTTCCCATTAAAAACAGTGATAGAATGAACCACCAAGCAAGGGGTCATTTGGCTGTGGGTATCGTTGGGTTTACTTCAGATAACCACTTTGGTGGAGTGCATTGTTGATCTACCCTCTGTGATCCAGAAATGCACAGTACACATCATCCTTCTACATACACTACACATTTAAATTATTTTTCAACATATACATCCCAAAACATGATTCAACATGCATCTATGTATATCTCTATGTGTATGTATACATTTATATATATATAATGTATATACATAGATTTGCTATAGACTATAGACAAACATTGATCTATATAATCATGCTGTTTCAAGCCCAATCCATCCCGATTCCCAGCGCATGGCCCTTTTCCCGTCCCAAACGGTGTCTCGAAGAGGGACTTCCGTGTTTCACGGGAAACAACCTTCAAAACCTTGAAACGAAGGAGGCTTGGAGTTCTACATAGCTCATCTGGGTTGATTCCGTTATCCCCTTTGGCCAGTGAGTCATTTGGATCTTCACCCCATTGTTATAGATGTTTTTGTTTTTTATTTGTCAATAGAATGAGGCAAAACCAAAAATGTCGGAACATATGTCAGATAATATGTCATAATATGTCAGATAGAATGCCAAATAGAATGGCAGCATATATGTCAGATTCAGATAAAAAGGTCAGATAGAATGCGAGATAGAATGTCAGAATATATGTCCGAATGTCACTAGGTGATCATTCGAAGAAAGTAATTTGTCAAATGGTTAATAATGGTTAAATCTCACCATCCCAATGGTTAATAATGGCTACTAATGGTTAATAATTGTTAACAGTAATAGTCCCAAAATTGACACCATCCCAATCTCACCAGGAGATGGGCGGCATCAAGCCTCCAAAATTCAACTTTATGATTGGGTAGAAACGGGCTCAGAATCTCAGACATATTTGAAACACGGGTTACTCCGAGTTTCATGTGGGTAAAAAAAACATCATAAACCACCCATTTTCCTGGAAATGGCAAGTTTATACCGCCTATAAAAAATGGTGATTTTATACCGCATGGCAATCATTTCTTGTCGCAACGCCTGGATCGGTCCGTGGCACTTTTGTGCGACGGGCATTTATTCGGCATGGCAAAGACACAAAGACAGCGCAGGTGCAAAGTCCCACGAGGTCCAACGATATGAAGTCATGTTTACGCAGCTACCAGGCACTTCTACACCGCATCTATTTTTCTGTATATGTGCATGTGTATGTATATATATATGTGTGTATTGCATAAATATTGCGCATAATTCTGTAGTGTGTGCATATATGGTTAATATGCTATATGATATACATTAGATCATTAGATTCTGTTCAAAGGTGGATTTTGGTTGGAATATACCAAGGTTTAGCCACTCATTTGGGAACTTTTTTTCCTTCCAGAAACCGGGACACAAAGATCCAAAAAAAAAAAGGGATTTATGTAGTCCCAATATATCAATATCATCAATATCCAAATATACTATGTAGTCAATTTGGGAACTAATTCCTTCTGACTATGTAGTCCTTTAGAGATTTGGGACTACATAGTAGCGGGGGTGTATAGTCTAGTAGCGGGATGGAACTACATTTTCACCCACAGCCATGGTCTCTGGAACACAAAATGGATGGGCTCTGATGTATCCTAATATTAAACACCTCATAAATGGTCCAACATATGTGTGAATCCCATAGCAATCCCTGGTTATTTGGGTGTGTTCAATATTGCAGGGACGTGATGGCTTCATCGAGTACCAATGGATCCACCAATGGACCCACCAATGGAGTCATGTGTGCCCCAGTTCTGTTTCTCGCTTTGTAACCCCCATGAATATACTATGGTTATTTGCGTATCAGAAACCGCAAATAGACAACTTAGTTATTTTTGATGGGTGCCCCACTTTGTACTTTAATTTTAAGGTCTTAAAAACATGCTAAAACATCCGTTTTGGGGGGCCAATGATTTTTGACCCCAGCCCGTATCCGTTTTGGAAGCCGTGGAAAACATCCATTCGACCCAACGCCTGGGAAAATTTGACATTGCTATGGCAATTTCAGGGAGTTACCAATGGTAGGAGATACCCTCTGGTAAACTAACAGTTTGCTATGGAAAATGGCCATAGACATAGTTGATTTACCCATTCAAGATGGTGTTTTTCCATAGTTTTTGTATGTTTACCAGAGGGTAGGATAAAATATGATTATGGGTCAAAACACTAATACACTGGGTATACATGGCAAACATGAAAATAGGTGGTAAATGGATGAACATCCAGAAATATGGTAATAATAGGTTTTGATCCATCCCCATATTCCTCTAACCTGAAATTAGGCCACCGGTCTTCGCATCTCTTCGCACTCGGCCCGTCCGACCTGAAATTAGACCATTCGGGGATGATTCGTGTGACATTCACCATGATTCCAGGGTTCGGTCACAGTGAGGTCACTATAATTGACCCAGAAGATTCCCAAGAATGGGTCAAGTTCATACTGTACTGTCTGGTGCCAACACGGCTTCTATGCAAACCTCGTTGTACGAAACATCTCTGCGCTGTCTGAGCGGCCAATTGGCCGATTGGCCGGTGTCATTCAATCTCCGTTTTTGTTAGAGAGAACAATCACATGTTTATACTCATGTCCCATTGATACTGCTGGTATTGGTGAATCAAACTATACCCAGTTTCGGTTTTTCTCAAGTATTGTATGCATATGTATTGCATACATACATGTACAATATATACCTGCCTGCCGGCTGGGTAATTTTTTTTCCGCCAGCCCAGGCTAAAAAAAATATTGCCGCTTCAGTAATTTCTGCCGTCTCAGCCAAGAACTTCCGTTTCAACTGTTTGGTGGTATTCTTGCCGGGTCAGCTGCCATTCTTGCGTTTGCGCACTTTTTTGATATTCACACACCCTGGAGAACATGGGCAGATATGTAGCATGTCAAAGTCCAAATGTGCATTGAAAACAACCAACATAATTTACGCCGTTTGGTTGGGAATTTATGCCGTTTCAGCTTGTCACTTCTTGGTAGAGGTTTTCAAACTGGACACATGAGTTATTCTTCATGCGGCGAAAGTCTCCGCCACACCTGTGGAATTGAGAGAACCCCATTCCACTCAAAACATTTCAGTTTGCTGGAACCATCCAAAATTCAAAAACTTACGTCTCATCAAAAAAACTCCGTTTTACGGTTGGCCCCTCCAAAAGTTCATTTTTCACCAACATAAATAATTATTGCTGCCTCGGTTGTTCTGAGGATATATATATATATATATGATCCCGTCCGCGAGGTCCCCCCCCTCCCCCCCGAATGGGATGGGTCCCCAGGTAGCACCCCACTTCCCTTCGATTTGCAAGCTATTGGCAGCATTTCTGAAGTCCAGCCTCGTATTTGCCAGGTTTTTGCAGCGATTCTGACTACCAGCCTCCCATTTACTAGGTACATGCCACCCTTTAGACGACCTGCGTAGCAGACATACTCCCTCAAAGTACCTACGTGCTATCTATAGTTATATATACATGTGCTATGTATCTACTTCCTACATATAATGTTACATGTTATAGATGCACACATAATATGTATATATATATATATACATATTCGTACTTAAATAATTAACAATAAATAAATAAACACATATATATATATATGTCTATACATAAACATATACATATATATATACATATTCACATATATATATATATACATAAGCATATATATATAATTATATATATATACGCAGTACCACACCCCCACCACACCACAGGGGAGGCGGGGAACATAGCTCCTGTATATCCATACCCATCCCTACTACTAACTACTACTAACTACTACTAACATCTACTAACTACTACTAACTACTACTAACTACTACTAACTACTAACTACTACTAACTACTACTGCCTACTACTAACTACTACTAACTACTACCCCCACCCCCTACCCAACCACACGGGAGGGCGGGGAACATAGCTCCTGTATATCCATACCCATTCCTACTACTAACTGCTACTCACTACTACTAACTACTACTAACCCCCCCACCCCCTACCCACCCACAGGGGGGGTCGGGGAACATAGCTCCTGTATACCCATACCCATTGGGGGGGAGGGGGTGGGACCTGGGAGGCTGCATCATATATGTGTACATACAGTGGTAAACCTAATGATAGATCACCAACATTTTAAAACATGTTTGCATATATATATACAGTATATACACATACTAGGCTTACCACATATACTGTATTGGTAATCATATCATGTCAGACTTTGTAATTTGCTATCCTTTAAAGACCAGCTTAGCCATGCTTAGGGCCATTTCCACTATAAGCCATCGGGGTCGTTGTCAGGTTCTACTCGCCGCTTCAGCCTTATATTTTGTGTATGTGCATATTTAACTGACGGTGTGTGTGTGTGTGTGTTTGTGTCGTGGGCAAACTTTGCGTTGATGTATATATATATATATATATGTATGTAATCAATGCATGTATACCTATATACAGATATGTATAAAATACTAAAATAAAAATATGCATACACAATCAACTGCCATCCATACATGAGTCAAAAAATAAAGTGCACCGATTTCGAAGAAATAAATGGAACATGAAGGACCTATTGATGAAGTACGCTTAAACTTTTCTGGAAAGTATCTTTTAAACAATGTTCAAGGTAGAATCAATGATCTATTGTATATAGACCCTCTGGAAAACTAATATGGCTATGGAAAATCATCATTTTCAATGGGTAAGTCCACTATAAATGGCCATGTTCAATAGCTATGTTAGTTTACCAGAGGGTATACCATTCTCCGTTGATTCTGTGGTCCCACACATCTACATGTTGGAAGTTGGGCCATGGTCCAATCTTTACGAATGACCATGAACGTACATGAAACTACTCAACTACGTCAACACAATACTTCTAATCAATCACATATATTTATGAATTAATTATGTTCGTGCATCCATATATACATATTATTTAACTATATATATATACACTATCCCGAGATGGTATAGTTTATCTTCATTGATATTTTGTGAATCCCTTGTGGCTGTCCCATTGTTCTGAAGGACACCCACCGTTAAACCTTTGCCGAAAATTGCAGATGAGCATTTGCGAAGCTGTGTCTCGCAGTCCGTCGGGAATAGTGCAGCGGAACGTCGTGCGTGGCCACTCGCCCTGGGCGTCGTGCAGTGCTTCCGGTGTGTTTTTCTCCAGGGAAAAGAAAGGATTGTGTAATGTATGTAATGTATGTAATGTATGTATATAATGTATATAAGGTATATAGTGTATGTAATGTAAATAACGTGTGTGATGTGTGTAATGTATGTATCTTATGTATATTGTGTTATGTCATGTTATAATATGTTATGTAGTTATGTTATGTTATGTTAGATTATGTTAGATTATGTTATGCTATGCTATGTATGTCTGTATGTCTGTATATGTGTCTGCATGTCTGTATGTCTGTATGTCTGAATGTCTGAATGTCTGAATGCCTGTATGCCTGTAAGCCTGTAAGCCTGTAAGCCTGTATGCCTGTATGTCTGTAAGCCTGTAAGCCTGCAAGCCTGTAAGCCTGTATGCCTGTATGTCTGTATGTCTGTATGTCTGTATGTGTGTATGTGTGTATGTCTGTATGTCGGTATGTCTGTCTGTATGTGTGTATGTGTGTATGTCTGTATGTCGGTATGTCTGTCTGTCTGTCTGTCTGTCTGTCTGTCCTTGCAATGGGGGGAACACTCTTCACCATTGCTTTCGAGTGAAAATGACCTGAACAAAAACTTGGATGATCACTTGGGGTCACCCATTGTAAGACATTTATAATATTGCATCCCGATCGGTTATTAAATTCATAATTTAAAGATACATACATATATATCTATTTATTTCAAGACTATATAGATAGATACATACATAGATGTTATGTTATGTCATATTGCATCCCATATTATGATTAATCCCAACAATTAAATTATAGATCCAAACAATAATGTTATTTATTGCTTAAATCCCAAAATATTCCATGAGCATCTGTTGGTTAAGTCCCAAACAAGGAAACCTTAAGGAAACCTTCATTTTTTGCGTGTCTGAAAAATAGCCGATTGGCAATATTTATTGGGATTGGAATTATTGGCGATAAACAATAGGCTTACGACTGCTTATGGAATTTGCCATTTGTTTATGCATCTTTATACAAGGTGGCCCCTCAAGTTATGTTTGTTGGTTTAGTTTCACCCCATGAATACTACATAATCCTTCTTTGCGTATCATAAACCATAGTTCCTGGTGTTATGTGCAGCAACTTAGCTATCGTTTGTGGGACCAATCTTGTAGGTATTGCAACCAAAAATCATACAAACTTATCATGTTTGTTGGCAAAATCATCATTTCAACCCATGGTTTCCTATGGGTTTTTCCGAAAGTTTTTCCATGGGGTTTCCTAAGGATTCGTGGCGTCCTTCGATTGAACGGAAAAAGCCAAAGCTACGTCTGCTCCGATGGATTCGTTCGCCCATGTCCTAGCGAGGGAGTGGCACTTATCATGGCCATGGGAATATAACTCCTGCAACTATCTGCAACTCTGCAATTAGCCTAAGTTGGGATTTTTAATTGCAACTCAAGCTTAATAATCTCATTGGGATAATTTATTGGGATTATAACATCCCCTAAATCATCCCAATGATGTGGACATTCCCTACTCAACCATAGTTTCCTGGTGTTTCATTTTAGAGGGATGGGATTTTATATTATTAATCCTCAAATGTGGTTATACACCAGTCATAACTATATAGTTATATATAGCGCTAGGCCATAACTGTAGGGACCTTTGCGGCCGGTGTTTTGCTGATCCCCTGCACATGGTTGGTTTAACCCTCTGGGAATCAAACGTGGTGGCTGGGAAATGCCTTACAAATGAAGATTTATAGGGGAAAATCATTTACCAATCACAGATTTTCCGTTGCCACGTTGGATTGCAGGAGGGTACAAGGTAAATATGCAAATTCTTTCAAAGCACCAAACAATAATTCCAATAGCCTTGACATCATCAACTGGCAATCAAAATTGATGATCAATTTGGCCAGCATCAAATCAACGTGGCGATTTTTTTGGCCAACATATAGAATGAGTCTGGATCAAGAATCTAAGTCTTGGACCCTTGTCTTTTTCCAAGGTAGTTGGACCCGCATTTTCAACTATAGGATCTTACGGTGGCCCAGCCGAACCTGTGGGGGGGTGGCCTTTCGGGCTGTTTCGTTGAAGATTTCCCATGGTTTTTCCAGCCTCAAGGACAGGTTTGGCATTTTCGTCCGGCTCCTGCCACGGCCACACAACGGGTTCCGGATGAACACTGATGGGACGGGATTCATGTCGAATCCATACGTGACGGTGGTTTACCCATAGGGAGAATGGGGGTCTAAAACCGACGGGAATGGAATGCAAACTTCATGGAATAGAATTAGCAATCTGATGTTTAGTAAGTGGTTCGGCAACACACCGATGACAATCGGACATTACCCCTACATACCCTACTGAATCAACTGGGGTGACATGACCCACAAACACGATTCCCAGGGTGAACCAAGTGTAGAACCTGAAACATATTGCATCCAAACAATAAATGTGCTCTTGGACATGAACATTGTGGGTTCCAGATCGAATCATTATTTTGTATCTATGGTTGGTTCTTTCTCTGTGCATGAATTGTTGCTGATTGAAACATCATTGGTGTGGGTTACATCGTAAGAATTGTGTGAATAAATTCAGTTGTTTGTTGTTTGTTGCATCTTCATTGGTCCTGTCACCCCAGACCAGTTGCTGATAGGTTCAAACGTGCATGTGCATGGTTTCCCTGGTTTCCCCATGTTTTCTGGTTTCATGGGTCAATTGTGTGGCTCAAGATTGTTTCACCAAAGATTATTGATGAATGAGTCCTACTGAAAAATTACCCTCTGGTAAACGTTCACATAACTATGGAAAATCACCATGCTATTAATGGGTAAATCCACTATTTCTATGGCAATTTTCAATAGTTTTTTGTATGTTTACCAGAGGGTAAAAGGTGACAAATGTTCGGTCTAAAAACGTGATGGTGCATGGCATGGACCTTGCGGATCTTTTCTCATGCGGTACCCTCTGGTAAACATACAAAAAACTATTGAACATGGACCATTTATAGTGAGTTTTCCCATTAAAAATTGTGATTTCCATAGTTATGTTAGTTTACCAGAGAGTAAACCAAATAAGAAACACAATTTTTTCCGCACCGTCTTGTGTCATTGCCATCTCCCCTGTATTCACATGAAGACCTGGGTCGATTTCACTTCACCACTCAGGATCAAACTCTTAGTGGTGCCGGGATGCTACGGTGGGCCCCTGGTAAGATCGCTTAGGCTGTCAGCCTATAAACAAAAGTCATATAGGCCATCAACTCCATCAACCCTACTTATATACCTTGAACATACTTAAACCAACGTGGTTTAAGGTTTTTGGGCCCCACCTTGATCATATCGTAACTTATAAGCCAGCTAGATTTGTGGATATTCCCTAGTTATTCACATGACCAGTTTATCTTCCAAAATGGCATTTCTCATAGTGGAGATGGTAGAATGACCCCAGACAAATTTCTGGCTCAAACAACTTGGATTTGCTTGAGGAACCACAAACAAAATTACTTTCTTCGAGTGTTCCCCACCTCGACACATTATTCAGACATAGTTTCTGACATATCATCTGGAAGTATATATCGGATATAAATAAATAAATATATATATATACATATGTACAGTATATAATCTGACATGCTTTCTGGCATATACTCTGACAATCGATCTGGCGTCTATTCTGACATTCTGTCCATGGGGCACTGCCGGACCTCAACCGCGCCAGATCTCAGTTGAGGCCGGCGGTGCCCATGCTGTCAGAAAAACCCATAGTATCCGTGAGTCCGCTCTCCCGGGCCGGAGTAGCATTCCAATAGTTTTCCAATAATGATATCCAATAGTTTTCCATTCATATCCAATAATATCCATTCATATCCAATAATGATGCCCAATAGTTTTCCATTGCTGGTGATCTTGTATTCATGCCAATTGTTGGGATAATCCATATGGATCCGATCAATATATAAGCACTGTTAAGAGATATAAATCCCATTATTATGATTAGATATGATTAGTCCATTGGTTGTTGGATAACTCTCGGACAACTGTTGAAGAACTAGTGGAAAGCAATCAAGGATAAGTATACATAATTATTGGGTTGCTATGGATGACTATAAACTATGATATAGATATGTTCATCACCATTAATTGATATAAATTTCATTCTTAGTCACTATCAATATTAGTATAGAGGTTTCCTAAAATGGCAGTATCTCTAATTCATCCATAGTTAATAGGATTTTCCCTGAAATAAAACATCTGGGTAAATTGTAATAATTCACTAACCTGAAATGTTGGGCCATTTTGGGATGATTCCTCTTAACCATGATTCCAGGGAGGTCGCAGTGAGGTCGTTATAATTTACCGAGGTTATCATCTATTATCATCAGAATCATCTATTATCCCATTATTGGCTATATATTCCATTTTATTCCCATATATTGCTGGTAAACTCCCCATTTTACCTCCATTTTTCCAAGGGACCCCCCTGTGTCACCGCCTCGCCTTAGGAGTCGTAGGGGACGCATGTGCTGTGCCAAGTGCTGCGTTTTGTGCTCCACCGCTGTGGCCTTCATTTCCAAAGAGGGGGTTGACATAAATATATATATATATA
>Ga0126342_10012188_pt1 | contig 15349 bp, 8 predicted proteins | sample Cyp1metagenome_FD_92528 | JGI IMG/M metagenome (GOLD analysis project Ga0126342, IMG submission 92528) | Coral microbial communities from Lord Howe Island, Old Settlement Bay, Australia - Cyphastrea 1 metagenome | ecosystem: Host-associated > Invertebrates > Cnidaria > Coral ...
ATAGGGATAGATAAGGATAGATAAGGATAGATAAGGATAGGTAAGGATAGATAAGGATAGATAAGGATAGATAAGGATAGATAAGGATAGATAAGGATAGATAAGGATAGATAAGGATAGATAAGGATAGATAAGGATAGATAGGGATAGATAAGGATAGATAAGGATAGATGAGGATAGATAAGGATATATACGCTACACTACAACTACAGCTACAACTACAACTACACTACACAGAACTACACTGCACTGCACTGCACTGCACTACACTACACTACACTCACTACAACTACAGACGCAACTCCAACTACACTACTTTACACTACACTACACTGGACTACACGACATTAGACTACACTAGGCTAGGCTACACTACAGCACACAACACTACAGCACAATACACTACACTACATTTCATGTCACTGCACTCATTACACCACACAACAACTACAACTGCAACTACACTAATTACACTACACTACAACTACAACTCCGCTACGCTACAAATACAACTACAGCTGCACTACAACATACTACGTCCAGCATTTGTGGGTGAGGTGACCACTGCAACCATTGCAAGCACTGCAAAAAACACAAGTCCAACCACCTTTCCGTCCATCAGTGGATTTGCTCTGCCATCCATCACAACAACCACCCTCTCCTATAGTGTTCTATCCTTGAAATTTCCACCACCGCCTTGTGCGGTATTACTGGATGGCTATAATTTGGATTCTAAAGGTTAAGACAATACAGTTATGGCCCGAAATACCAATTGGAAATGGTTATAACTGGTGATTTCTATGGGATACAATCCATGTGTGACTTAGTACTTACAGAATTTGCGGCCACTACAGTATGTGAACCCCAATGTAGCGTTCAGTTGCCTTATAAGTGGCGGAATTCTATGGTTTATGATAGATATAACGAACTAGTTAATTGATGTTACCGGGGTTAATAAAGCAACGACCATAACTGGGGAAAACCATCCACCCAGCAAGAAAATCCCACCGTCCCACCGCTTCAGCCCCCCCGCGCTCCATCTTCCCATGAAAGCCCGCGGAAAGGAACTCTCGAAGAAGCTTTCCTGAGAAGCGTGGTGGAATTGGAGGGCTTAAAACCTCACAGTTGTGGCCCAACTAACTCTTATTTTTTTGGGACTGAACTAACTCCTATAACTAGCTGGTGATATGTCATGAAATAAGCCCATTAAAATAACTGTTAGCTGGGCCAAAACTGCATTAACACATCTCATTTGAGGATTTTCTCATTTGACTTGGAATTAATTTATCTTCTGCTGACTACTGTTGCTTCCCCATTTTCCATGGAATTTTTAGGGACCCCCAATGAATGGGACCTTCATTCCCACAATCTTCGCATACATACTTGGGGTGTCTTGGAGAGTAGTATGGGAATGGGGTCCCAAAATTGGGGAGCCCCTATAAATTCCACTGGCGACTGACGAAAAATCGTAATGTCTCCTCTTCAAATATAGGACAGAAAAAACACATCCCATGCTGAGAAATTGGTCCTATCTATCAGCATATCTAATTAGCATTCATCAGTATCGTGTACAAGATGTAAAATCCCTTCCCCCTAATACTAAAACCCCCCCTGTTAATAAACACTTCAGGTAGTTTTTATCATTAAGGGTGTACTTATTATTAGGGAACCCTATTAATAAATTTAAAACCTTAATAATAAAAACTAGTTTGTTCGATTTCAAAATCAAGTAAATTTCCTTATATATAACGCAATTAAAATATTGCCAAAAAATGGATTTCAAAGCTGACCCTATTAATAAATTTAAAACCTTAATAATAAAAACTAGTTTGTTCGATTTCAAAATCAATTAAATTTCCTTATATAACGCAATTAAAATATTGCCAAAAAATGGATTTCGAAGCGGACCCTATTAATAAATTTAAAACCTAATAATAAAAACTAGTCTGTTTGATTTCAAAATCAGTTAAATTTCCTAATATATAATAAATTAAACACCCAAATAAGTAAAAAAAATCGGACGGACCCTAATAATAAGCACCCTGGGGTTAACTAGTTTTTATTATTAGGGGGCAAAACCCACAAATGGCAGCTTTATTTTTAAATTGTTTTCTAAAGGGAATCAATTAAAAGTCAAATTGGCCAAGCTGATTTTTTTCAAAATTAGAGATGGACCCTAGTTTTTAGTATTTGGGCGGGGTTTAGTAATAGGGGGAAAGTACTATATATATATGTCTACAATATTTAAGTAGTCAACAGCTATAAATAAATACTCCTCAAAAAAAAAAACAGAGACGCTGCAAGACCCTGCAGTCAGCTGGAGTGGAAGACTGCCGATACCGAAATGGGGATGGGCGATTCTCAGAGTGTATGTTAGTTCAGGAGATACTAACATTAAGATGTCTCATTGAAAAGAAAAGAAGCAAACATAACCAAACCATCCCAAAAAATGTACATTGTATGTGTATATATATATATTAAGAAACAGATAGATAGATAGATAGATTAGATTAGATTAGATTAGATTAGATTAGATTAGATAGATAGATAGATAGATAGATAACTAGATAGATAGATAGATAGATAGATAGATAGATTGATTGATAGATAGATAGGTAGATAGATAGATAGATAGATCGATAGATAGATAGATCGATCGATCGATAGATTAGATTAGATTAGATTAGATTAGATTAGATTAGATTAGATAAGATAGATAGATAGATAGATAAATAGATAGATAGATTGATAGATAGATAGATAGGTAGATAGATAGATAGATCGATAGATAGATAGATCGATCGATAGATAGATATATAGATAGATAGATACATAGTTAGCTAGACATGTAGACATGATGCATTTCGACTAGATTTCAAAACATGTTCTTAAATATGGCAACACAAATCCTGTATATGTATGTATCCACATGTACATATATATATATAGATATTGATTGATACGTGTTTTTTATTGACGGGAAGTTCATCGACAACACTTGGCATTTGATTGCTAAAGTGCACTTGTTTTTTCAAAGCCGGCAAACTACCTGTCAATCAACAATGTACCTTTTTGCAACGAAGTCGCCACAAAGAAGGAACATGATCTGGCTATTCTAACACATGCCGATTTTCTCTGAAACTTGAACACAAATCAATCCCACATTGCTTGAAGCTTGATGATGCCACAGTATGCTGCAATTTTTCAGCCGTGTTCCTCAGGTGTGACTTTGCTTAGATTCTCCTGTGGTGATTTGACCGAAAATCAGCATTCAGTCCGGTAATTCATCATGTGTATTTATCTATTTGTATGGTCCATCCATACCATAGCAAATTGTAACAAATGACCAAACACTAAATCGTTTTTTTTTTTTTCTGGCCTCTGGATACAATTATGTTATGGGCCCTTAACAGTTTTAACTGGCAAACTGACCCCGTTTAAGGTACATATTACGTGTATGTGTGTATAACCAACTACTTGCAGCAATTATTTCATCCCATGGCCATAAATGGCTGAAAGGGCTACAACTGCACTCATTTTGGAAGTCAAGACTCATTTGGAGAAGCGAATAGAATCGTTTGGAGTCAATTCTGGAATATTCCTGCCACTCCTACTATGTGGGGCCCCCAGTCGATAGCGTTCAGTTGCCTTACAAGTGGCTGAACTCTATGGTTTATGGATATAAGGAACTAGTTACAGTAATTAATGGATGTTAATGGTTTTTTTTTTCAACCAACGTAACAGGGGGGCACCACATTCGAATAGGACACGTTTTTTCAAAACATCTGATCTTCAGCAAGGGCTCTCTGGGTGTATTTCACCGGGACGTTTTTGACCATCACCTCGTTGCCGCGGCAGCATGAGGAATGTCCGATGATCGATTCAACCACTACCCATAGGATCCATGTACCCTCTGGTAATTTAACATAGCTATGGAAAATCACTATTTTTAATGGGTAAATCCACTATAAATGACCATGTTCAATAGCTATGTTAAATTACCAGAGGGTATGCTATATATGCTAACATGGATCCCATCAATATACCCCCAATATGTTAGCATATATACCAGCACCATGGATCCGTCATGGGCTATGGAAAGATCCACCATTTAAACAATGGGAAAATCCACTATTTCGACTGGGTCATGTTCAAGTTCGCGAACTGTTAGGAAAACCTGGTTGTTGTAAGCTTTTTGGTAAAGATCAACACATGTTTTTTAGTGTTGTTCTTTTCTCAGATATTTCTTGCAAAAAAAAACATGATGTGGGTAAAACATGGTAAAACAATCATAAACCATCCCCCAGTCATCACCATAAATATATAGGTGGTATGTTTACCATCCCCCAGTCATGGGTGGTTTCTGGCATTGCTTTACCCACATGAGTCATTCAGCCGACGCGTCACGGACGAGTCACTTGATCAACGATATTTTTTTCTGGGGTTTATGGCTATGAAAACATATTGTTTTTTTGTTTCATCTATAGTTTGAAAGCCATTTATAGGATCTAACTATGGTTGATAGTTAACTATTTTAGATTCAAAAACAATTTATGGCTATGAACTATGTTAACTAAATGGTTTATAGTTAACCATAAACATAGTGTACAAACTATAGTATATATAATTAAATATATATATATATATATACTGGTTGGTGGTTGAGCCTGCCCCTCTGAAAAATATGAGTTCGTCAGTTGGGATGATGACATTCCCAACTGAATGGACAGTCATAAAAAAATGTTCCAAACCACCAACCAGTAACCCATAGGATCCATGTATGGTATATATGCTAACACAAAGGGGGTATATTGATGGGATTCATGTTACCATATATAGCAGCACCATGGATCCTATGGGTAATATATATATATAGACAGTTGGATGATGTTGGATGGGATAAACAAAATAATTAGCAATGCGGGTTTTTGATGTTTTTGATCCTCTAAGAGTTGGCCGATTTCGCGATTCAGCTGGGGACAGTGGAGCATTCCCATGAATTCAAAAAAAAGAACTCCCATGCCATGAAATTTCCCATGAAATCCTGTTAAATCTCATTCAACTTCTCATTTAAGTCCCACAGAATCCCAAGAAATTCCCACTTTACTTCCATTAAATCCAATTGGTTTCAACTAAATCCCCCGAATTTATTCCCTGCATATGAATTTCCACCAAAATCATTTCTTTTCCCAATGCAATTGAATCCCATTAAATCCAATTGATTTCAACCAAACCCCATGATATTCACACTAATTCCTAATTTTTCATGAATTTCAACAAATGCCCCAGTCAATTCACACTAAACCGTATACAAATTCCCACTTAATCCCATTAAATCCAATTGGCTTCAACGAAATCCCATGGTATCCGCGAAATTCCCTTTCAATTCCTACAAAATCCCATCAAATTCCCATTACCCTCTGGTAAACTAAGATGGCTATGGAAAACCACAATCTTTAGGTAAATCAACTATTATAAATGGATATGAAGGCCATGTTCAATAGTCATGTTAAATTACCAGAGGGCAAATGCCAATGATGGGGTTATACATTTTATACATTCCATAAATGGGGCTATAAGTACTTACAATTGGTAAAGGGCCATAACTGTTCCCAAAACTATAGCCAAGTTCGCTTATAAATCCAATAACGATGGTTTATGATACTTCTAAGTATTCATGGGATTTACAAACCAACAAACATAACTGGAGGGCACCATCCTGTACTAAATCCCATCAAATTCCCATTAACTTCCAGTAAACTAACATGGCTACGCAAAATGGCCCATTTATAGATAATTTACCTAATGTTACCTATTAAAAATTCTGGTTTTCCAAAGCTATTGTTAGTTTACCAGAGGGTAATCCCATCGAAATAACCATTTATCACTACTAGCCATTATTAATCACTATTGATAACCATCATTAATCACTATTAACAAGTATTATTCACCATTAATCACTATTGAAAATTGTGCCATTTTTGAATCTCTCCGAAGCACTGTGGTCTTTCCGGCCAGCACAGAAGCGTCGTGGACGGAGACGCAGCCCTGAACTCGTGGCGAATCGCAGATTTCACCACGAAGTTCGTGACTCTTCAAGGGGATTTCAAGGGATTTGGGTGAGACTAATACCCATAGGATCCATGGTGCTGCTATATATGGTAACATGGATCCCATCAATATACCCCCTTCATGTTAGCATATATACCAGCACCATGGATCCGTCATGGGATATGATTTAACTGATTTTAATGGTATGTTTCACGGAAACTGTTTGGATTTCATGGGAATTTTCTGGGATATGATGAGAATTCATAGGATTTCAGGGTGAGTGTTCCATGGGTAAGCGGCCCTTTTTTTTAGGGCTCCGGCTTCGCAAGTAAGCTGCTTATTAACGGTGATGTTCATGGTGGATATCAGTGGATAGATCGAACCTTATCATAATGGCGTTTACGAAAACTTACAACTGTTTTTTGGGCACCACCTCATACAACTATGCATATGCATACGTATATATATATATATATACATATATATATACATATATATATATATATATATATATACATATATATATATATATATATACATACATACCATCTGGTTATTTAACATAGCCATGGAAAATCACACATTGCAATCGAGAATCCATACAATGTGAGGCCCCCGTTGGATAGCGCTCAGTTGGGGTTCACATAACTCTAATTTCACTATGGTTTGTGGTACGCAAATAACGAACTAGTTACTGGGGCGAATCTAAACCAACATTCACATCACTGGGGGGGGGCCACATTGTACGTATATATATATATTATAATACTACCCGAAAGTTTTAAGGGACCTCGTTGACGCATTCCAGGTCTCGCTTGGGGTGTCGAGCTGTTGGGGGTGTAATGTCAATTGGTAACAGAAAACCATCCCAGATGCGAACCATGGTGCTGGAATATTTACCTACGACCTACAAAACTGGGTCATTTTTGGGGTAAATGTAAGGACATATTCCAGCACCATGGAGCATTTGGAAATTAGACTTTTACCTTCAAGTACCCTGCTGTGCAGTTTGTGCATGTAGAGTAAATCGGGGGCTTCGAGCCTTCGACAAATCATGGGCCCTGCTCGCAGCAGCCAACTTTATTTCGTGGAAATTTATGGGGCCATTTATGGGGCATCATCATACTTCCATAAGAAACCTGCATGGGAAGAGTGTGGGAATGAAGGTTCCGTGAGCCAGGCCCCTATAGATCTTCCAGATTGAACTGGGGTGTGAGGTTTTGCCCCAGTTCTTTGCACAGTCTGTTGTTCCCAGCGCCGTCATGGCACCACTTCCCGCACCCCGAGCCTGTGAAGACGCCCCATCATGGCTGACCTGGCCATCCAGTCGTCATGGATGACCCTTTTAGTAAAGCCATGGTGACGACTGGGGATTCTCCACTTTAAGAAACCCACCCAAAATGGGAATTCCTGGTATTTGATATTATTTGATAGTGAATGTATCCAAAAATGTGGGATTGATAGTAATTGATTCATGCGGATTCTATCTGATTCGTGTCAGGAAATGGGCTATCCCCCATGGAAAATACTGATGAACTATATGGGATTTTGGAGTCCCCTATTGACAAACCCATATGATTTATGTTGGCTGTGGTAAAAAGACAAACATCTCCGAACTGTTGTCCTTTTGGATGAAAATATCTATACTTGGTGGGTTTGTAAAGCAACAAACATAACTGGGGACAGCACCGAAACCACCTTCTAGCTATGGTTTGGTTGATCTAATTCTAAAGTTAGATACGGTATACCCCCACCTAAAACTGTTTGGCCACATTGTAGTTATGACTCCAACCCCCCAGGGCCTAAGTTTACTTCCATTGGTTGCTTTAAGGGAATATCTTCACCAGAAACAAGGTGTATTGTTCTCATTAGGGCTTCCGACAAAAAAACGCCTGAAACCCAATGATCTTCAGGGCATCTTCAATCCAGAACCGATTGGATTTGCATCCCATGGATCCCGTTTTGGCGGATGTTTCACTGCTAATCATTCATCCAAAGCTTGTTGGTTCAACCGCTACACGAATGTGTATAGCTTGTTAAGAAAAATTGAACGCTGGGTTCTATAAAATCACCAGAATGATGTGATGTATATAGAAACGCTGAAAATCTTACGACTTACTGTATGTTCATCAGATTTTGACAAGATTATGTTGATTTGCGGGTTGTTAACATCCCCAAATTCTATTACCATTGTAGAGTGGTTAAATCCCTTATTCTTGGTAATGTTTATGGTTCATTGATGGTTGAAACAGTTCTCATAAATCAGAAAGACTGTAATCCACATTTCTATTCATCATAGACATGTACCCATATCTAGTGGCGTCTAGTGGCCATATCCCCAAACCAAAAGTGGAGCCCCAAACATAGCTAAGTTTGTTAATAGTTATGTTAGCTAGGGTTTATGGTGATTACAAGTGATTCTCTAACAATAACATATTCTAAGTATAGATGCCCTCCAGTAATCGTTATGGGGTATTTACCTACATTTGGGAAAAAATGCCAAAACATCAAAGGAAAAATTACCAACATTTATCCCATAAATCACCCAAATGTAGGTAAATATACCATACATGGTTTGTTGTTTTTGTTTGCATTTAGTTCAACAAATTTCCCCATTCAAATCTCCATTTTGTGGGGGGGGGATTTCACAGCTAGCCATGCGGACACCGGGCTTCGAAAGCATCAATTCCTAGCTAAGTTGGTTTGTTTGCCTAGTTGGGCTATGTTCATGGTATCTATAGATGGTGTCTTACTTGTGGCTATCCTTTTGTACGCATTCAATAGCCAGATTCCATCCCCTCAAGTTTCCATCCCCATGAAATCCCCAAAACCTTATGAAATGGACCCTGGGTACCCTAAATTTATAGCTGCTGAATGGCCCAAATATGCGCCCATCTCCTGGTCGTTTTTCACAGTGCCCATAGGCCCATAGGCCCACAGTTGATGTAGCGTACTTTTTTGCTGGTGATTGAACCCACTTCGCTTACTGTTTCATCGTTTACCAGAGGCTAACTCCCATGAAATTCCCGTCAGATGTCCATGAATTTTGCAATTTGTTGCTGGTGAATTGCCCAAAAAAAAGGCACCTTCTGGTAATTTAACAGTTCGAAAATTGGGTAATCCCATCATCATATCTCAAGAAATAGCTGGTAAGTGGTCCAAATATGGTAATACAATGTGGGGTTCCCCAGTTATAAGTTGGTTTATAAACCCCAATAATTATAGTTATCAATATCATAAACTATAGTTGTAGTAGTTGTGTTCACCAACTTGGCTATCCAACGGGTTCCCCACATGTTGACACCTCCGACAGTGAGGGGCCCACTGGCCGCACGGCGGTCTGCGGCTCTGCAGGCTGCGCGCCCTGCGCGCTGCCACAGGAGGTAGTGTCACAGGAGCTCAGCGCGCAGTTAAACCTGGGAGAACTATGGGAGATTCAGCAAAATCATGGGAACAATACAGGATGGTGCCCTCAGTCGATAGAGTTGCCGGAAAAAAGTTGCTGAATTAACTCTGGTTTATGGTAGATATTTCACGAACTAGTTAATTTTTATCATGCCAGTTGTGGCCCGAAATACTAATTATAAAGGATGAAATAACTGGTGATTTCTATGGGATTACACGTTCCATAAATGGGGTGACTTAGTACTTCTATGTAACTGGTAACGGGCCATAACTGGATGGGAAACAGGAAACATGTGGGAAACATGTGGGAACATGTTGTAAAATCTTGGATCATATATGGGACACAATATTATGTTTTCAGAATGAAACTTGGTGGACAATGCAGTGGAAACAAACATTTAACTACTGAACAAGGTGAGTGATAGTTAATTTATCTGATACCCTCTGGCCATTAAACATATCCATGGAAAATGGCCCATTTTTAGATGGTTTTACCTATTAAAAAATGTGATTTTCCATGGCTATGTTAAATAACCAGATGGTATCTCATTAATGTTAGCCAAGTTGCTTGTTAATGCACATGCGTTAGTCAGTTGGTAGTTCAGATGGGGCCCCAGTTCGTTCGCCAAGTTGCTTTATTTGCATTCTATGTTTTATGGTAGATATATCGAGCTTGGTCCACCTTGCAGTGGTGGGTAATTTAGACCAGTTATGCAACAACAAAAACACTTGTATATATCAGGATGATCAACCCCTAGGAGGCCCAAAGGATGACACACTTACAATGTGAGGCCCCCGTTTGATAGCTAAGTTGGTGCACATAACTCCAATAACTATGGTTTATGGTACTTATAACTAAAGTTACTGGGGCTTATAAACCAACTTATAACTGGGGGGGCCACATTGTAGTTTTTTTTAAAAATAGGGCACCAATTAGTGAATGCTTCGGGTAGATTCTTCTTCTGTAATTTCGCTTTGACAATTTTTTATGGGCATGTTTTGTGGGATACAATGATAATGGTATATAATGTCCCGTTCAGTATTCCTCTGACCTCTGTCTTCCCAACCACCAACCCTTACCAAGCCCAAACACGAAATAATATCCTGGTTGGTGGTTTCAACCCCCCTGAAAAATTTTAGTCAATGGGAAGGATTATCCCATATATGAAATGGAAAAAAAATGTTTGAAACCACCAACCAGTATCAAATTCATTGATTACCCTCTGGTTACTTAACATAGCCATGGAAAATGGCCCATTTATAGATGGTTTACCTATTAAAAATTGTGATTTTCCATGGCTATGTTAGTCATAACCAGATGGTAATCAATTCACAATTCAGCACTGTTCCAAAGCCTCTGTAATTCCATAGCCATACCGGCTGGTTAAAAGAACGGGATTCCCAGCTCCAATGGTACCATTATTGGGTACCCAACCAATTGCCCAACGAGATCCCATATCTGGGATATTTCAAACATCTTCATACATGTTTTTTTAGCCCAAGCAATTCCGAATTAAAACACCAGAACTGCCTATTTTTTGAACCTTGAACCACCCTATTTTTCTTCGATGACAAAGCCCATTTTTTTATGTTTCACAACGGGTGATCCACAACAACGCGCGTGGTGCGTGGATCCGTAGGTCGGGCCCGAGGGACTTCGAGAGCGCTGCCCCCAGCGTCTGTGAGAAATCGCCAGCCATTTGCTCCTCGGCTCGTGGGCACATCGGACGATAGGGATGGGTCAACACCTATTCCCATGAAATCCAAACAGCCTCCGTGAAACATACCATATTAATAGGTTTAAATGATTAATATACCATACATATCCTATATTAAAATCAGTTAAATCATATCCCACGACGGATCCATGGTGCGCTTGTATATTAATGTTAAGATAAAGGGGGTATATTGATGGGATCCATGGCACACCATATATAGCAGCACCATGGATCCATCATGGGTTATATGATTTCACTGGCCATTTCTTCAGGAACCGAATTATTGGAGGTACCGCTTCCATATATGTTTGGCTTATTTGTTAGGCCTAAATTTCAGGGAATATACCCAGAAAATATGGCCAACAATATGGGACAGTAGCTCCACTTTAGGATCCTGAAATTCTCATTGATTATTACTATCATATTTGCGGGAATCAACATCTTATTGGTGGTTTGAACCCCTCTGAAAAATCATGGAGTGAACGTCAGTTGGGATGATTGTTCCATTCCCAACTGAATGGAAAAAATGTGCCAGTCAGCACCAACCAGACATCCACTAAACAGCTACTGTTGGGGTAGCGTTTTGGGTACCAGGCTTTTGACTCATGGGACCATATGCTGTTTGGGGGATGATATGGGATCATTAAAGGATAAGGCCGAAGTTCGACAGCTACGTTGTTTTGTTTTTGCCTCGGAGAAAAACACATGTTTATGCGGATGTTTATGGTAGATGCAAAAACTGTTTATGCGATTTGAAAACAATGATAACATGTGGGCCAAGTGTTTCCTATCATGTGCTAAAACGCTATAATATCATGAAATAATTGGGATGTACTGGGATAAGAGATGTAACTAACCATCTAACATTGGGACTCTACGGATACATTGGAGATATACAGCAAAGAACAAGAGCTTTCACGGCGTAAGCAGGAACAACAAACAAGTGGTTGCTACGAGTAAGTTTGGAAAGACCCGTCTAGTCGTGGAAAATACACAAGGTCGGACCCCGCCCCACCTTGTATCAAAAATGGCTTTATAACAAGCTTAAGCATGGCTATGTCAACCCTGCATAGATAATTAAGTCATGTTTCTTTTTAACGAGGAGGCAACTCCCCCCAATAGCCATGTCATCTGATACTTTTTTATGGTACCCCTCCAATTAAACAGACGTAAACGGAGTTTATTAATCCAGGCATGACATTTCTGGGCCGGAAAATAATCGAAAAAATCATTGGTAAATCCCAATACCCCAATTGGGATTGTATAAAGCCCTTGTGTCATTTTAAATGTCCCAGAATCATATTACCCTCTGGTATTTTAACAGTTTGCTATTGAAAATGGCCCCTAGAAATAGTGGATTTACACATTGAAAATGGTGATTTTCCATAGTTATGTTAGTTTACCAGAGGGTATCATTTTTTTCCCTTTATCTCTCAGGTGGTGGGCCCTCTGTACTAGAAATGTGAATTTTCCTGCTTTCTGTGAGTGTGAAAGTATCCTTGGTCGAAAGTCGAAAGTCAACAAATATCATGTTTGCCTGTCATTTCCTTTCATCGTTTTTCATTTTGCAGTCATGTCCCTTATATAATGTGTCTTTCACGTTGCATTCATTTCTTTTCGTTTCGAGTTCATTTCCTGTCATGTTCCTTTCATGTTGCATTCATTTCTTGTCATGTTCCATCGCTACGTATCAAACATACAGGTATTCAAAAGGTGATATGCTCAAACCGGTCAGGTGGGTATCCGCCCAAATGCTGGCCCTTTTTTCATATGTCCTTACTGTATCGTTTTGTTATTGTTTTGCTATCGGTTTGAAGGCCTGTGCAGGTTGCCATCTTCAGGGTTCATGAACATATACATGTATAAGCTCGTTATCGTTGTTTTCCTCTTATCTTTTTCTGGGCCGGTACTGCATTGGTAGTGTTAAGGGACAGGCCAAGCTAAAATAAAAGGCGCCTGGACAAAATTCTGTCCCATTTATGATAACCAATCGGTAATCAAACAATAGGTAAGTGGAAATGAAGTTATCAGTATTATGTTATTTCAATTAAATTCTTCAATAATTTAATAAGGCCTAACTGTACGAAGGGTTGATAAATATATAATTGATACTAATATAATTATATCAAATTAGACAAATGATAGTTACAACCTCTATCGGGAATGGTTTATGATTGGGCTCTCAAAACTGTTTAACTAATGACATCTAATGTGAATGTCATAAACCACCCATATGGATTGATGGTTGGAGCCCCCCCTTAAAAAATGCAAATTTGGGGATGGTGGTTCCTTTTGCTTTACTAACATTGATGTAGGTATGATGGGATATGATGGGAATATGTATATATATATAATGATCGGATGGTTACTATTGCTTTACTAACATTAATAGATATAATTATTAACCAACTACAGTTATAGCTATAGCCCTTACCAGTAACAGTTATAACTGGCTTATAACCTCGTTTAAGTCTGGGTACAGTAAATTATAGTATTTCACTAACCTGAACAGTTCGGCTATATTGGGATAATTCCCCGTACTAACCATTATTCTAGTGAGGTCGCAGTGAGGTCCTTATAATTTACCCACATTTGAAGTGCTATATAATAGCAACCATTTGCGGGAGTTATAATTCCATGGCCATAACTGGCGTTTTTTGTGCGCAAAAAAACTGTGATGTTTAGTCGCCATTTCAGGAACCGAACTTGGAACTTTAGATGTTTAGGTACCTCCATGTTTAGGATCCTGAAATTCCATAAAAATCCCTGAAAATCACCCACATGCAAACCCTCCAGTTTAACAGTTCGACCCTGGCAGAGAGGGGTTGGAACATGAAAAAATCTTAGCTGGTGAAGGTAGATAATTCCATTGATACCAAGAGACTAAAGGATTAAACTATCCATCCAAGATTGACCTAGTGATTGGGGATGGTTTCCTATTGCTAATCACATCTAATCGCCATTCCTTTCTCCCGCAAACTCCTCCTCGGCATCAAGAGAACTGCCTGAACACAGGTTCGCAGTTGTGATTCTTAACGCCCCATTTTTTTGTTGGTCAATTCGTACAGTTGGGACTAATACAGGGATAAATTGTGGATACGTGGGAAAAAAAACTTGGTTGATACGTGTTCATTAATTGCTCAGTTGTAGGAATCGCTGCCATAGGACGCTCATCTTCGTCTTCTGGCATGACATCAGGACGCTGAGACAACCAAAGGTTGAACGGAAATTTGAAAAGTTCTTGCTGGTTGATGACATTCCCAATATATGGGAAAATTAAACATGTTCCAAACCACCAACCAGCTTGGCATTTCGCGTCTCTTTGTTCCTCTTCGTGGAACGTCGCGTCTCCTTTTGGTCGTGGAACATATTTTTTGAATGCGGAAAGCATTTTTTTGGCGCCACAACCGTCGGTTTCATCCCAAATATGGCTGCAATATGGTTCAACCCATAGGATCCATGGTGCTGCTATATATGGTAACATGGATGCCATCAATATACACCCTTTTTGTTAGCATATATACCATACATGGATCCTATGGTTCAAAAAAATGAAGAAATGACATCGCCAACCAAAGGTTGAAAAGGCTGTATCCAAAGTAAAAGGCAAGAACCTCCGGGAGGCGAAGAGCGAAGAACTGTGAAATGTTGCGAATGCCCATTTTTTTGTTTGTCAAATTGGCTTATAACTAGATTAACTGTTAGGCTTTTGCTGATTATACCTATAGTTTGGAGGTGTACAAAAGAACTTACTTGGGGGGGAACAACCTTGTAGATGATTTGTCGGATTTTTGGTAGTTCAATCACAACTAACCAATCATATTCCAAATAGTTGTCCCATTATTTTCCATGGCCATGGTATTCCTGCATAGTTTTCCCATTTAGCATTTTTTTCCATGGTCTCTCTTAGATACCAGGCAAAACTTCAAACAAATAACTGGTTCAATACATATATATATATATATATAAATAGAAGATACGGAATTATAGCATCATAAAGTGCTTCATGTTTTCTTTAATTTGACACATAGGAACATAATATTTATATGTTCACAGATAAATAAATTACATATACATATATAAATATTCATAGATAAACAAACTGCATATACATATATAAATCTTCATAAATAAATTGCATATACATAATTAAATATAAATAATATATATATATA
>Ga0126342_10012189_pt1 | contig 15348 bp, 13 predicted proteins | sample Cyp1metagenome_FD_92528 | JGI IMG/M metagenome (GOLD analysis project Ga0126342, IMG submission 92528) | Coral microbial communities from Lord Howe Island, Old Settlement Bay, Australia - Cyphastrea 1 metagenome | ecosystem: Host-associated > Invertebrates > Cnidaria > Coral ...
CTGGAGAAATGTCTGCCATGGCTGTAACATGGTTCAATTTGAAGACCGGCAATGTCTTTCAGGATCGCTACAAGAAAGCTTGAACCTAGATCCCACCTGAATTAAGGCCATTTGGGGATGATTTCCCTTACTAACCATGATTCCAGGGTTCGGTCGCAGTGAGGTCGTTATAATTTACCCAGACATATGGCTGTCAAATCCATGGTACCCAAATCCCTTTTTTTCATAGCTGGTGGCTGTTCACCCAAAAAAACGGCCTGCGACATCAGATGGCATCAGGCTGGCATCAGGGGGCCTCTGGGGCGGTTGACACAATTTCTTCATTGGGGGATTAAAAAATGATGATAACATATGGTTAACATATGGTTAATATATGGTTAATATATGGTTAATATATGGTTAATGATGATCAATAGACTATCTGGTTGGTGGTTGACCTACCCCTCTGAAAAATATGAGTTCGTCACTTGGAATATGTTGGAATGATGACATTCCCCAATATATGGAAAATAAAAAATGTTCCAAACCACCAATCAGGTGATAATCATCTACAAAAATGGTTATTACATGTCATTATATCATGAGGCTAGTGATCTCAGAAGCGCTCTTGGCATATAGATGAAACGGCTTGTTATAATGTAAAATAGAGTATATCCTTTTAAAAAAAAAAGTCAATGGGGGATTAAATCGTTTGTCCGAAAATATGGTATACCCCAAAATGGCTGTATTCACGATGAAAATGATGATAGCCATCTACAAAGCAGGAAGGAATGGGGTGATTAATTTCAGGAAACCAAGTGCTTCTTGTTGGTTGAGAACAGAATTAAGCACTAGTCGCTCTGATCATCTGCGACAAAGGGTGGTACAATCGTCAACAAAAGGGGAGTCACCACTCAATGGTGTTGAATAACTATACCCAGATGTTCAAATTTGGGTCTGAACAAACTCATTTCATAAAGATGCGGCGTCCCATTCTGGAAACCAGGCAACTGATCGCGACTACCACGCAAAAAAAATGTGGTTGGAAGCCTGAATTTGAGGGTCCATCTTGGCTCTTTAAACAGGTTTATATATATATCATATAACTGTATAGTCTATAGTCTATAAACTTCCACTGATCCTTGAGGATGTTTGAAGATTTTCTCCACATCCATTTACTCCAATTAATTCAATCGTGAAAATCTGAGTGGGCCCCCTCTCCGCAGTCAGGGGCCTAGGCTGCTCTGAAGCGCGGCCATCTTTCGCCCGGCCATCTTTGGACTTGGGAAGATTTTCCATGAGTTTCCATGATTTTTTTCCATGATGTTTCCACATATTTTCATGGATTATTTGTTGTGGATATAAACACAGAACATGTTCCATGATGTGTCCATGATGGGAAGAACATCTAAAACGCAGGATCTTCAAATGGGTGCCATTCCTATACCATTGATACAAACAAGGCGTGTCGGATTTTTTGACCCCTCAAATTGAGACGCTTTTGAAGATCCTGGTACATACCCTCTGGTAAACTAACATAACTATGGAAAGATCCACCATAGATAAATGGGTAAATCCACTATTTCTATGGCAAGCTTCAATAGCAAACTGTAAGAAATTACCAGGCCGGGTATTTGTTGTTCCATGTTTTTACGTTGATTCTCCTGTGCTGTGGAGTCATACTGTAGTTCATCCATCATCGATGTCATCATTCCATCGAGCGATGGATGAAATATGGTTTCAATGGCTTCGTGGCTGGAAAAAAATCCATGGCTAGAAATCAATGTAGATGACTTCTCAAAAAATGTGGTTTGAATGATGTGTTTTAATATATTTTAAGTACACATCACAATCTAGATAAAAAGATATGTTTTCATAATCACACATATAATATGTACGGCACTGACTAAGTGTATAGATGCCGCAGGTTAATGGATAGGGTCCACCAACTCGAAGTCTAGTTGCTGGCATGGGAATCTGTTCCGGCCCCACCACCCTCGTCCAAGACAGCAAGAAATGCATCCCTTGCACAGTTCGCAGCTGATTTTCCCACAGTCCTCAGACATCAAATCGGCTAAGCTACCAATTCCGTTTCTAAGTGGGACTTCCTGGTGCAACATGAGAAGTCCACAGCTAAGGTAGTTCGCACGCGCGGTGCGCTGGGAGCTGGGTCACCGCTATTGAACCGCCATTTGAAGGGATGGGGAAACATCATCCTGCCCTCAGTTTGTCAAAGAAATGTGTCTAGTCGAGTGTCTGGCTTTTGTCCTCCAATCTCCCGCCACCGGTCCAATTCCGTCCTCAAATCCCAAATAATGTACATACATACATACATATGTATGAATAAATATATATATATACACACACGTACGTGTATATTCATCTATGTATAATTATGTATATATAGATATATAATCATATATATAGGTATATATGTATACTACAGTTTTTGTATCTGCATCTTGCAGGGTCTTCATCCACAGAAATCCAAAAAAGCACCAAGCTCCAGCCCCAGCTTCTATCTACATTGGCATCGTGGGATGGCCATGTGGGGGGTATCCCCGACTTTTCACAGCGAAACATCAAAAAAAAAGTTGCCTATATATATATTATTATATAATTATATGTATATATATATATATCCAACTGTGCATTCCATGAAAAATCCCCATATTTTTCTTGGTAATCCTAGTAAAATTCCGACAACTTCGTCTTGGGGTGTGGGGATCTTCCTCTGTAGCCTCCCCATGAGCGATGGATCGAACTGCTCATTCGGTCCACGGATCTCGCTGAGCTGAGCGTTTCAGAGGCCTTCCAGTGAGGCAAAGCCATATTATATATGGAATCGATATGTGCCAAGGCCCAGATCCCCCCAATAATGATAATAACCATCATCATCATCATCATCATCACCATCATCATCACCATCATCATCACCAGTTATCTGGGTAAATTATAATATTTCACTAACCTGAATTAAGGCCCATTTGGGGATGATTTCCCTTATTAACTACGATTCCAGGGTTCGGTCGCAGTGAGGTCGTTATAATTTACCCAGATATATGGAATCGATATGGGATATACTGGTTTGTATAGTGGTTTAAATGGTTTATAATGGTATAAAATGGTTTATATAATCGATCATACTAGAGTCTAATAGAGGATATCGATTATTAGAAAAAACATTTTATACCATGATAAAAACCATTGTAAAACAAAATTGAATTATAAATCATTCTGAACCATTATAAACATATACGAGCCATGGTCAAACCACATTTAACATGATATGTAGTATGGATCATCTTCGTCCCATCGGCAGATGCATTACAATTGGTATTTATCGATTGATGACCACCCCCCCAACATGGGTAGACGATCCAACTGTTCATCATGGGGTCTATGAGTTGGATTGCTTGGTGGCTTTCTTGAAAAAGGTCAATGATCAACTCCGAAGTTCTTTTTTGGGATGGCGCTTTGGCCCACTCTCTCAAGATGTAACATATAGTGAGGGTGTGTTTGAAAATGAACATGTAGCCTCAGACATGGAGAACTTGACCAACCATGTATGACATACTCAACCAAAAGACAACCAGTATGATATACGATGTCTCAATGGAGCATACCCTCCACATGGCATTGCCTTACCATCGAATTTTTTGGGGCTGCCCTACTGACATGATGTTCCTTGAAAAGATGAGGCTGGGATTCATCGAAGCGCCTAATTCTGTGGCCAGTGATACGCAAGAAAAAACATGTCTTTAGCGAACCAGTATTAGATGTGCAAAACGAATTTAGCTGGTTCGCAAAAAATGTGTACAGTACCCATCAACCTATATTTGCTTACAGTATAGCTTTGCTGATGCAGTGCCAGAGAATTCGCAGCGTCAAGCTCGATAGATCAAACGTCAACCACTTCGATTTCGCCATCCGCGGGATTCAGTGCTTTGGGCGCGGGTGGCACAGGGCCAGATTTCTTCTGGAACATCTCCTGCCAGGAGCTGGGCCCATGCCAGGAGCTGGGATTGTGTGGCATTTCAATAAGATTTCATGGGGATTTCATAAGATATCATAAGATTTCATGGGGATTTCATGGGGATATCTTGGGAGATACCACCAACTTGATAATCTTGATAATCTTGGTTTTGTTTGAAAGTAGATTCAAGTCGCTTTAAATGGGATATTGATGATAAACCCATGCTTTATGACCTCTATGGGATGTGGGCTTCCCCCGACACGTCGGACGACCTGGATCCAAAACATTCCACCAAGGATGTTGAAATATCGATGGATGAAAAAATAGATAGATGTTTTATAGATGTTTTATAGATGTTTTACTTTGAGGTGATATTTTTTGAAAAACACTTCTAACCATTTCTAACCATATCTATTTTTGGGCTTTGATTTGGGTTTGTCTGAAAATAGTGTACCCCTACACCCAATGGTTTTGCTGATCATTATCCCGTTTTTAAATTGCTATTTCATTGGGAAGATTAACCCAACATTTTCAGACATACCCATTTATGGGCCGTTTTTATCACGCCGTTCTTATCACGCCGTTCTCCCAAACATCGGCACCATCCCATCGCCGCCTTGGCTTCTGCCCTTGATTTCGTCCTGGCGACGCTGGGAACTGTGACCTGATCACTTTGGGAAAACATAGGAAAATCCATAGGAAAATGGTGGTTTAATGGTGGTTGAATGGGATTTCACGGGATTTTATGGTGGTTTGATGGGATCTAATGGGATTGGTTTAAGGGAAAATTTTAACCGGAAAAGCCCTATGATCTTCATGGGAAAATAACTCTGGTTTCCTGTAAAATTTCCCTTAAACCAATCCAATCATGTTTGATACCCGGCCTGGTAAACAGCCACATAACTATGGAAAATCACCATGTTTAATGGGAAAATCCACTATAAATGACCATTTTCAATAGCTATGTTAATTTACCAGAGGTAAATGGAGGTCTGGTTGGTGGTGACTTAACCATATCGAAAAATGATGGAGTTCGTCAATGGGAAGGATGACATCCCATATATGATGGAAAATGAAAAATGTGTTCAAACCACCAACCAGATTCTGTTTGATAAATGGAGGTGTCCTAAGCAGTCATGGGGGTACCCCTAAATCATCCATCTTAGATTGGGATTTTCCACGAAAAAAACCATCCAGCTATGGGGATACCCCCATTTATGGAAATCCACAAATGGCTAAAAAGGCTATGGCTCAAGATTTTGGTCAAACTGACTTTGGGGGACCATAGATTTTTCTCGTTGCCGAGTTTTAGGATGAACCATCCAATGATTGGGGTACCCAGTGAATGGACCCATACCCAGATATTGCTGGATGATCATCAATGGATATTGGTTATCAGTGGATATTGATGTGCTGGAATATTGCTGGATCTGTCGGGATGTTGCACATTGTTCCCTCCCAAAGCTGGCCATTTCAGCTGTCAAATATCGGAAAGCTGCATCTGACCTCAAATGATTGCTTGTAGCTATACTTCGGGGTGCAGTTGGGTTTGTTGCCAGATATATAACATTATAATAACTATAACCATGTTAAACATTATATAACCAGATATATAGTTGTCGGGCCCCGGTTGTTGCCATGATTATTCCAAATTATACCCTTAGCTGCACCCCAGTGTTGGCAATGGTTTTTGGATACTTTTGGAGACGTCTACATGCAGGTCGAGGTGAAAAAACATCCACCAGCTACTGGACACCCTATCCAGTACCCCTCAATTAGCCAGAAGTGCGGGTGGCGTGACCATGTTTGTCACATGTTCAGTGGACACAAGATATCTAAGTTCTAAACACGATATCCGACATCTAATATATAAGAGTTACTGAGTTAATAGCATTTAATAGCAAAATACTGTCTTCGAGTGATCCCCACCTGACACATTATTCTGACATAGTTTCTGACATACCATGGGGAAGTACATATCGGCTATATATTATTCTGACATTCTGACATTCTTTCGGGCATGTTACTCTGGCATTCTATTTGGAATCTATTCTTACATACTTTTTGCCATGTGTGCTGACATTCTTTCTGGCATTCTACCTGGCATCTATTCTGACATTCTTCCTGACATCTATTCTGGCATTCTTTCTAGCATGCTACCTGGCATCTATTCTGACATTCTTTCTGGCATTCTATCTGGCATTCAGGTGGGGAAAAATTGCATTGGCTACAGCACCCAATCTGTAAAACAGCAGACACAGTGGCAGCCAGGGCGAAAGCTCCTTGTCAAATTCGACTTTCTTTGGACTCAAACCCCGCCCCGCATCTAAACCAACCCTGTGTAGCTAAAGGGGGTCCCAGATCACAAGCAAAGTCACCTGAGACTTCTTGAACCGCAGGAACATAGCAACCAGCAAATTCATCCGTCGGGCTAGCGCCCCAAGCCAAGCCGAACTTAGGCTGAGTGGTTGTCCATGCCCCAATGACACCGTGGCTTATGAAACTGCTTTGCAAGCCGTCCCGTACTATCAGCAACGATAATTCCGGTCTGGTTCCGTGGTAAAGGTTGAGAATTTCTCCTGCATCCGGTTTGCGAGCACCGCAAAGCGGTAATGTCCCTCTCATGGCTTCATTATTCCAGTCCCAGCTGCCTTTGCGCTCAAATACCTGATCCCAGCGAAAGTTCAAAGTACCAAGGCCCAGCTCCCCCCCCACACTTTTGAAGTTTGTAGGGTTCAAAAAGCCCAGGCACGGGGAGAAACAAAATTCCCACAGGCACCGGGCTTTTTGAACCCTACAAAGTTCAAAGTGCCAAGGCCCAGATCCCCCCAATAATGATAATAACCATCATCATCATCATCATCATCATCATCACCATCATCAGTTATCTGGGTAAATTATAATATTTCACTAACCTGAATTAAGGCCCATTTGGGGATGATTTCCCTAAAATAAACTATGATTCCAGGGTTCGGTCGCAGTGAGGTCGTTTTAATTTACCCAGATAGATATACTACCCTCTGGTAAACATACAAAAAACGAACTGGAAAGATCCACCATGCTATGAAAATGGGTAAATCCACTATTTCGACTGGGCCATTTTCAATAGCAAACTGTTAGTTTACCAGAGGGTATATCCCATTAATATCCCATTGAATCACCATAAAGTCCCATTAAATCATTATTTTTATCCCATTGAATACTGGGGTAGGTCAACCACCAAGTTACCATTCAATAGAGGGTATCCCATTACAATCCCATAATTTACCCGGAGTTATGTACCCAGCATTTCCCCTTCCGAACCCATCCCCGATGCGCAAAAAGAAGGCGCCTGGCTTCGTCGCCCTCACGGCCCTCGCGGCCCTCGCGGCCCTCACGGCCCTCACGGCCCTCACGACCGGCCGGCGCCTGCGGAGCCCAACGGGATGAGATAATCCATGGGATTCCTGGGATATCATATGGATATATCATGGAGATATCCAGTGAAATAGAAATACCCGGCCTGGTAATGACTGTTACATAGCTGTTGAAGCCATGGCCCATAGAAATAGTTGATTTACCTATTATAAATGGTGGATCTGTCCATAGTTTTCTGTATGTTTACCAGAGGGTAAATCCATGGAAAATCCGAAAAATCGATGGTTGAGAAGTGGAAAAAGTCAACATCCGGAAAATCAAATATGGAGATTGAAGGCTTGGTCGTCCACTTTGGAAAGCTCCAAGAAGAAAGCTGTCACCACCGGGTTCATGGCTTCAGTAGGCTTCATGGGGATTGATTGATGGATCCCCCAGGTAAATTCACCAAAAATTGGGATGTCACCAGCTATATGGGAAATATCATGGAAAATTTCCCAGAAATATTATGGGAAATATGAAAAATTATGGGATTTTCCCATAATAGCCAGAGGGTATATCCCAGTATAATCATGGAATTCTGGGATATACCCTCTCTGGCTATTATGGGAAATGGCCCATAGAAATAGATGGCTTACCGTTCTTAAAAATGCTGCTTTTCCATGGCTATGTTAGTCATAACCAGATGGTAATTCAAATGCTATAGTTATTATCAATGGCCATTTCAGGTACCGATTTATTGGAGGTACCTACCATACACAAGGCCTATGTAAGGGCTATGTAACGGGATATTCCCACAAAATATTGCTTTATATGGTACAGTACCTCTAATCTAGGGTCTTGAAATTCCCATTGATGTTAGTTATGAACTGTGGTATGATATTGCTTCAACTATTCAAATGCGGTTCAACTGTGATCAAAAAAAAGTCCTGATATGAATGGGGTGATGGTTTAGGCTTCAGCGATAGATATGGATATTAAAAGGGTTACTGTGGTATGTTATTAGTACTATGATAAACGACACTTAGTGGCTTCGGGATGATGATGATGATGATGATGATGATAATGATGATGATGATCTAATATGGATGGACAAAAACACTATCTATCACTATCATCTGTGTGCCACCTTCATATCTATGGAAAAACCATCCATAGACCTATGGCCTAGGCCATAGGTCTATGGATGATGGGAAGATGGTTTTCCTATAGAAACCCCCAAAAAAGTCGAGGGTCAACACTGCACAGTATCATGTCAACCAGTGTATCAAGAAAAACCAGCTCAATCCAATACATGACCCATATCATCCCAGAGGTCAAAATTCCGGCTCATGCCGCCCGGTGGGATAAACAATGATAAAACATCTGGGCAAATTATAATAATTCACTAACCTGCATTCATAAAAATTAAGGCCAGCTATGGGGATGATTTTCCGCAATCTAACCATGATTCGCAGGCTTTGGGAAAGGCGATGTGAGGTTGTGATGAAATTTACCCTCTGGCAATTTAACAGTTTGCTATTGAAAATGGCCATAGAAATAGTTGATTTACCCATTAATAGCATGGTGGATCTTTTCATAGTTATGTGGCTGTTTACCAGAGGGTAAACCTCCATTTTCCTATGGGTTTTCCTATGTTTTCCCATTTTCCTATGGGTTTTCCTAAGCATCAATGGAATCCCAGGCAACCTGGAAGCTCATGGCCTCAGCGTGGCTTCCTGCGCCCGGAGGACTGGGCATAGGAAGCGTCGACGTCGAACTAAGGGCACTTCCTGCGCCAGGCTTCGAGAATTTGGATTTAAGCCATGAAATGCCATGAAACATCTGGGAAAATGATGAAAAATGAGAGGGACTTAAAATGGGTATGGGTCAAAATTAGGTACCCCAATAATTGGATGGTTAATACTAAACTAGACTAACATCTGTGGTCCCCTAGGTCTTCCATTTTGACCCACATCCAAATAAAACTCCAAGCATAATGATGATATGCTGTGATATACAGTAATGGAGTTACGGGATATTGATGAGATATGAATGGGATAGTAATTAATTAATGGTTTGATACTAATAGTAAAATAGTAATAGATATATACAATGAATAGGATGATTTACCCTCCAGTAATCAAACATGGCAGTTGAAAACCCCGTATAAATGGAAGTCTTTAGCCCTACTAAATGGAGGATTCTCCAGTGCCGTGTTTGATTACGGGAAGGTAACCGATGAAGAATATGGGAATTCGTTGGGGATGTAAAACCAACCAGACTGGTGATATTGGGCATTCTGGGATCTAGAATAAACTTGATATGACAAAAAGGGGTTGGTTTGAAAATGGGGTAGACCTACAATTCATGGTATTTAATGAGGAAATCATGATAAACCTGCATGAGCAAGTGGATTTGGGGGGACCCTATTGTCAAACAAAGCCGCATGGAAAAATGTGTCGACAACCAAAGGAAGGATTCTTTATCCAAAATCATGACATCTATGGGGATGTCGGATATGATGAGGCAAACCAGATTTTTTAAAGGAATAATTCATCAAGAATCATAAAGATGTATAAAGATATAGAATTAGCAGACCAAGGGAATTTCTGCTCAGAATCGTAGGAATAGAATTCTACCGACACAAGCGCAGAAGTGTATCCGTGCTCATAGATATACAACAAACAATCAAAAGAGTGTCAGCGACAAAGGGTGGTACTCACCGAAAAATATGAAAGTACCAACCAGGATGTTTCACCCACAAAGTGGAGATTATTTTAAAAACTTTGGATTTGTTGTCAGGACTGGCCGCACTAAATCATTGAACATTAATTAATCCCTGGAAGCCCATCCATTTCATTCCATTTCCCTCTCTCCTTCACCATTGGGCCGCGGCCCTGGTGGTGCCTTCACTCCCCTTACCCCTTTCGCCAGCGCGCCGGGGCTTGGGGGCATTGCTGCCACCGCGGCGGGAGGCTGTTTGTAGACCAAGGGCCCGGGCGGCGCCTTGTACGACGACGACTTGGGCTGCGGCGGCACCGCCGTGGTCGTCGGGTTCCTCATGGGCGCTGGTGGCGCGGTGCTCGCGGTGCTCGCGGCGGCCGCAGCGGCGGCTTTGGCCACGGGGGGCATCTTGCGTGGAGGACCCGTGGCGGCCATGCCATGTGGTGGCGGCTTTGCCTTCGGCCTTGGCGAAGCTGGGGATGGATGGCCGCAGATTCACGGAAATTTGGGCTCTGCCCACTCCTGAAATCCCGCATGAACATGAACTACTGTAGTACATACATCCAAATTTAACATCAAAAATTGGGTCCCAAACTGATTTTGGATCACATGTATGGCCCCCCTATGAGTTCCCTGTTGCAAGGGATCCATTTGCAGACCAGGAGCTGTGCTGGCACTGCTGCCTGCATGCACAGTGGTTTTGATCAGGAACAAATCACATCGGATTGATTTTATTGTTGACATATTTTGACATATTTTGACATATTGTCGCCATGTGTCACCATCCAACTCAAAGTTTTTCTAAACCAGATCTTCTTTTCAGTTTGTGGGAGAGCAATACCTACCAAGCCCCAGGAATTGCACCAAAACACGGCAGTAGGTTGGCAAACCCATGGCCACTGAACAGCTTTGCGCATAGTGTTTACAAAGAATCCAGAAATTTGCGATTGAGGGGGAAACCTGGTCTAGTTGATAAGAAACGCCTAGGGCCCTAGGGTATCTTGATCCCTAATAGAAAACATCCGGGCCATCATGGCTCATGAGTGTGATCCCATATCATCCCATATCTATGTGAGATTGCCATACGGGCACACGTCAAAACTTAAGAATTCGGGGGCTGCAGATGTCGTAATGTTCTTTGTATTGACGATTCAATGAATTACCATCTGGTTATTTAACATAGCCATGGAAAATCACCATTTTGAATAGGTAAACCATCTATTTCTATGGGCCATGGCTTCCATGGCGAACTGTTAGTCATAACCAGATGGTATTGGCTTTCCCAATTGTTTCCCCCATTTTCTGCGGCGAATTCCTGGCCGTTGGTCCACCAAACCCCTGCTTGAAAAGTGGTTGGTTACCCTCTGGTTATGTCAAAATAGCTATTGAAAATGGTCATAGAAATAGTGGATTTTCCCATAAAAAATTGTCATTTTCCATAGTTATGTTAGTTTACCAGAGGGTATCCCATTTAGAATGTGTGTCGTTTATGAGTTGGGAAAGATATGGAAAGATTTTCTGATTTTCGCGGATGAAGAACGACACATGGGTACAGTATGGGTCGAAATTCCTCTAAATTTCTCCTGCCGTTTTCGGAATGGAACATCGATCTACCAGCTAGTTTGGAATTGAAGTCCAAATTGTCCCACAATCCAACACAATAAACATATAAGGCGTTGTCTTTTTCAATAGGGTATCCCTAATCCACTGATTCATAATCCATATCATATCATACCATGGATTAGTAGAATAATCATATTATTGGCAATACTATATCATACTGTATATATATATATAATATATGTATATGCCATATTAATCCATATACTATCATATTCCCTACGAGATCTCGCTAGCCCCCGTCAGGGAATACGAAATTACCATGGCAATCCGGGGTAAAACCCATCAAACAGACCTATATCGAGGAAACAACTTCCTTGTATCATCCGGGTGTACCCCGCTTTCATAGCCACCTTTAAATAACCGGGAAAATCATGATGAATCATGACTTTGAAGGTCTCGTTTCCGAACATTTTCAAACAAACCCAGATTATGAACATTAATGAACAAACTCGGATATCAGATTTAAACATCCTGATTCTCCCCTTAAACATTTGGATATTCCACTAAAAAGAAACGCGCCAGCCCTCCACATTCTCCACGAATCACCGGAAGTTTACCACGGGGACCCGCCTCCTCCGGCGCTATTCTTCGGCGGGCCTAATGTTGCGTGGATGCTCGGCCGCCATCAACATTGAAACATTGAAACATCACCTGTAAACAAAAAGTGTTGTCCATAAGGATTGCCTAGAAATCAAACTTGACATGCCTGGATACATTTTTGTTTATCATTCTTGAAATGGCAATTGATTTGATCTCCAGTGCATCCAAGCTTGACAATTGGATCATTTTTGTGTGTTACAAAAACCAACTTGACGTCGGTCGTTTACGTCGTTTGTGCATCCAAATCACTGGCATTTTCTGGATGGGTATCGGCTTAGCGACGACCTGCCATCCGCTAAGCGCACCAAGGAGCCCTGGAAACCCATAAAAGGGCGTTCGGGCACCCCATGCGGCCCATGTCATGTTCCCTTTGGTAATAATTACCCTCTGTTAAACGTTTACATAACTATGGAAAGATCCACCATTTTCAATGGGAAAATCCACTATAAATGGCCATTTTCAATAGCTACGTTAAATTACCAGGCCGGGTAACCACCATTACACATGATTAACCTTTATTAATCATCATTAATTTGGTTATCCCTCTGAAAATTTGACAGTTTGCGACTGGAAAATCACCATTTTTTTCATCTGTAAATCGTAACTATTTCATGAGCCATTTCCCAGTTCGCTTAAACTGTTGGTTTACCAGGCCGGGTATCCCAAGAACAACGCTTCTTTTTATGACCGGTCATCATCAACCAACAAAGACCTGGACTTCAAAGGTTTGCCCTTCACCCTGTGACGTTTGAGGCCCGTTGATCCCGTTGTGAAGTCAGCAAGCTACCCTCTGGTAATTTAACATAACTATGGAAAGATCCACCATAGATAAATGGGTAAATCCACTATTTCTATGGCAAGCTTCAATAGCAAACTGTAACAAATTACCAGAGGCTACAACACTGGTCTGTGTGTACCCAGTTCTGTTGAAGAAATACCATTTCATTGAAAGGTTGAATTCACTGAATCCCCGTTTTGCTTGGCAATGAATTGTCATGGCATACTGTATTAGGCTGGTTGGTGTTGCTTGTCCAAACCATTCACCGGTCGCACCCTGGCCCAAGGTCTAGCCAGTCACATTTTGTCATCTGTGAATCGACTATTCACCACACAGAAAAATATGTGTTGCAATCCCATCCCCTTATATACATAGAATATGTTTCACACCCCCTAAAGAATCCCATTTTTTGGTGGAATTGTCCTACTAAACTATGGTTTCGTTTGGGCTTGTGAAAAATATTGGGAAGAGATTATTCAACCATTTTCAACTATGATCAACTATTATCAAACAATTCCTAGGTTGAATGATTTCATGAAGATCAACTATTATCAACTATTATCAACTATTATCAACTTGGGATACACTATATCAAACCATTTTCCACCACTAATATCCCAATTGGTGATGATTTCGTGTTGCTTCGTTACCATCGACTCCACGGGTCCGCGCCGTCTCTGCCAGTTCTGCCCGTGAAATCGGGGTCGGAGGGGACTTCATTGGGGCCCTTTTCAGCCGGTATCCAGCTAAGCCTGGCACACGTTTACGTGGGAAATCACGGAACGTGGAAACGTGGAAACCAACAAAAATGGACCAAAATCACCATTTTTAACGGGAAAACTCACTATAAATGGCCATTTTCAATAGCTATGTTAGTTTGCCAGAGGGTATTGCGAAAAGATCTTGGTGTTGGAACTACTGAATATGGATTCTTCCAGGATGAGAATCATGCTTTTCTGTAGGTCATCTGTTGGAAGTTCCTGGTGGTGCCCACCGGAGGAGGCGACCTAGTCCTAGTGGTGCTTCGGGTGAAGCCCTTCCCTATATCAAACTTTCAGAGAATCTTCATTTATTGACTTCTTCAAGTTACCCTCTGGTAATTTAACGTAGCTATTGAAAATGGCCATAGAAATAGTGAGTTTTCCCATTAAGAATGGTGGATCTTTCCATAGTTATGTTAAATTACCAGAGGGTATTTTTCGTTTGGTAAGCCCAATGTCACAAACCATCCTCAACGGGGAAGATCATCCCCGACGTTTCAGCGCCTGGTGGTAACGGTCCTAGCGGACGGTTGTCTTCCTCTCCTGGCAACAGGCTACCCAAAGTGAAATGGCACTGTGGTATATAAACCTCAAAAATCCATGGAGCTGTGTGTGATAAGTGTGGCTGTGGTTCTAATCACCATGAACCGTAGTTAACATTGCTCTAACGCAGTTATGTCTAAACCTCCATGAACTAACCCCATTATCTAGATTATTATATCTACCGTGAATATGCATAAACCCTACTTTTTGGATTTTTGTAAATGGTTTTATGACTTATAATCCCCATAAACTAATCCCTTCACCCGAAATTTCCTGAAATACTCCCCGTATGGGCCCCCAGATACGAATCAGAAAACATACTAATTACAACATGTTTTTTAAGGTCCTATTTTCATGTTAGGGGCATGAAGTTACCCTCTGGTAAACTAACAGTTTGCTATTGAAAATGGCCATAGAAGTAGTGGATTTTCCCATTAATAGCATGGTTGATCTTTCCATAGTTATGTTAACGTTTACCAGAGGGTAAATCCTATTAAATCCCATTAGATCCCATTAAACCACCATAAAATCCCGTTAAATCCCATTAAACCACCATTAAACCACCATTAAACCACCATTAAACCACCATTTTCCTATGGATTTTCCGATGTTTTCCCATTTTCCAAAGCCTCCCAGACCACTCGTCCTCCAGGCGGCTCGCTGCCCTCGTTCGCCGCGCTGCTGCGCTCGGCCTCCGGCGCCTCGGTGCCATCCAGAGGAGTTGGCCCAGAACGACCTGGCGCCGGGGGGATTCCAGTTATCCCCGGACGACTGTAATATTCATGTTCAAATAGATAGATATATTAAATTATATTAAATTATATTATATTAAATTATATTACATTATATTAAATTATATTAAATTAAATTATATTAAATTATATTAAATTATATTATATTAAATCATATTACATTATATTAAATTATATTATATTAAATTATATTATATTATATTATATTATATTTAATATAATGTAATATAATATAATTTAATATAATATAATTTAATATAATTTAATATAATTTAA
>Ga0126342_10012190_pt1 | contig 15344 bp, 10 predicted proteins | sample Cyp1metagenome_FD_92528 | JGI IMG/M metagenome (GOLD analysis project Ga0126342, IMG submission 92528) | Coral microbial communities from Lord Howe Island, Old Settlement Bay, Australia - Cyphastrea 1 metagenome | ecosystem: Host-associated > Invertebrates > Cnidaria > Coral ...
CGGCAGGGAACACTGGGCGTGGATGGTCGTGGTTGAGGTCCGGCAGAGAACACTGTGGATCGCGGGTCGCAGTTGAGCAAGGACGACGAGGACGACGAGGAGGACGAGGAGGAGGAGGAGAGGCGGAGGAGGAGGAGGAGAAGGAGGAGGAGGAGGAGAAGGAGGAGGAGGCAACTGACATAAAATCTAACAACCCTCACCTGGCAGGTGGGGAAAAAAATGTTTTTACTATTACCCATCAATCCATCCTAATAGATCCATAGAAAAACCCCTATAAATTGCCCTAATAATTTCATAGCGAAATCCCCGGGAAAATCCGTCCCAGGCTCTGGGCGCAGTGATGAGCGCGGCACACTGCGCGATCGACGAGGCGCGATCGACGGACCTATCGAGGATCGCCAGGGAAAGTGGGGGGACCTATCTCCATGTGCTCAATAGCCATTTCAGAAACCTAAACGAAGCATTGTGAATCTGATTGATACCTATCAACCAATCCAATATTTAGCTGGTTAGGACTCATTTTACCATCGATAGCAACAGATTTAAGTACTAAAGTATCTAACCAAGGTTGACCCGGAGGTACCTACCATATATAAGGTCTATGTAAGGCCTATGATAGGTCTATGTAAGGGAATATACGTCCCCCCTAGGGCTTTATATGGTACAGTACCTCCAGTTTAGGAACCTGAAATGCCATATGTGGCAAGAGAACGTATATCAACTATGTGGGGCTCCCAGTGATGTTTGCTGGCTTTAAAACCGCATGATAGTTATAAGCATATCATGAACCATAGTGAAATTGGAGTTATGCTCAGCAACTTTGGGGGCTCCACTGCTGTAGAATATGTTTTCTTTTCTTTTTTTAAATGCAATTATATATATAAACACGTGTATATATATATACACATATTATATACATGAACATACGTCTCTCTCTCTATATATTATACAAACATGCATATATTTCAATATATAATATAATATAATATAATATGCTTTACTATAATATAATATAACATACTAGAATATAATATAATATATTAAAATATAATATAATAAAATAAAATAAAATATAATATAATATAATATAAAATAATATAATATAATATAACATACTATAATATAATATAATATATTAAAATATAATATCATAAAATAAAATATAATATAATATAATATCATAGAATATCATAGATCATCAAATAATATCATATAATATCATATAATATCATATAATATAATTCGATAATTAAGTATGTCACACTGTATATCGTTCATATGTTGATATACAAATTTTAAATACAATGCAAATCACTAGAGGTGGTGAAAGCAAGTCCTCTTGCTTCGTACATACCATGTATGGCTAGGTTTATACCATGGTCCGATCCAATAATCACCCCCCTTGCTGTTTGTTTACAATATTTCTTATACCATTGTAACCATCAATGGCAAATTTGGGTAAATGGAATATAATATTGCTCTTTCTTGGGTTTACCAAAAAATGTAGGGGGGCAGCAACAACAGCCATCAGCTCGAGCTATGCTTTTGGCCAGGGGATAAATTCCTTGAAATGTGCGCCTACAAAGATTTGTCCAATAGAGAGATGCCATTTTGCCAATGTGTACATATGTATAAACATGTATACATACATGTTTAATCATGTATATATATATATGTTAGCACATTTATTAAAGCACACGGATATCGTGTATATACGTATGTATATACCCGGTGCATCCCGGTGCCAGTAGAGGAGCTCATAGGAGCTCTGTCAACCACTATTGGCTGAATATGGCTGAAAAATAGTTTTTTCATGTTTTTTCTCAGTCGACAACCCCTAGGTTGACCAAATATGTCCCATCAGCAGGCATGAGTCCTGCCCGATATTTGTGCTTGCGAGGGGGTTTACCGGACCCCTTTTTTGGCATATTCCTTACTTGCTTTGGCACATCCGATCGCAGGTTTCGATATGTGCTGTGTTGATGTTCGCTTGTGCAGTGAATGTGTGGGGGGATGGGTGTTTACATTCGGAAAGAATAGCTTATGTTGTCAATCAGGTGTGTAGGTCAAAGGCCAAGTGGTGAATTTAGTTTGGAACTTACGTTGAGAATATGTTTCAAAAGCCATATTGTTCAGGATCATTTCTGCAGGTTGAAAACAGTCCGCTAATTATTAGGTATATTTTTTGTTAGTTTGTCTTTGTGGATATATGGTTCAAGCTACGTTGTCTGTTGTTTTTGTTTCACGTTGAATATATTTGGCGGAAGTTAGATTGTGGATGGTCTGATGTGTTTTGCATCTGGAGAAAACACTATGGACGCAACAATGTTGGTCGTATGATGATCGGAATCTTTTCGTTCAAGGTACGTTGTTGATGGTTTTGTTTTGACACGTTGACACCATGCGGTGCAAGTTACATTGTTCGGTTTGTTCGGTGTATTCAATTATTCATACAGTAACACCCAAAGTTGCGTTCTCGATGCTGCTTCCTGGTGTGAATATATATATATATGTATATGTTTAAGTTACCTTTCTCACACTCTCGTTCTACGCCAATGCGCCAAAAGTAACATACACTTTGCAAAACAACAAACAAGAAGTCTTGGAAAAGTGGAAAAATATTTTAAACACAATCACCATAAATGCACGGATTTTTGTTGTAGAACGTGAGGTCATTTTAACTGGCCCTGCCAAGACAAAGTAGACATTTGCTCATTAAAATAATAAGGTCCGGGAACCCCCCTGGACTCCCTGGACGGATGTTTGTAGCCATGATAGCCCCCTCACGCCAGCCTTTAGATTTTTTCATGGAGAGTGAAAAAAAACAGAAAGAATTTGGTCCAAGGCAACTTTTTTCCATTTCAAAACACTTCAAACTGCATGATTCACTGGATTCAAGACTGGTGCCGCACCAGGAGGGACTTCCCAGGCGCCATAGATGTCCGTGCTCCAAGGATTCCATCCGGGGATTGGGTCCTGGTGCTGGTGACTCTATGGCCACTGAATGTGGAACTCGATAGCTGCTTTAGCGGCTTCATATCTTCGGATTCCAAAAAAAAGATAATTGATGTAAATTGTTTGATGTTGTTTGTTTATTTAGTAAATTTCAACTTTCTGAGGGAAAACGCGCAAATCCTGCCAGCATCCTGGCTGGTCCTGAGATATTCACCCCTCCCCGATTTGGCGACCAATTCACCCCTGGAGAAACCACTCATTGATCAAACACCCCAGTAACCAACCATGACTTGGGGTCATTTTAGATAGGGGCATACCCAAGGTCGTAAGCAGGGAATGATTTATTGTTGGGTGTAGCACTTGTTAATTCTTTCAGATTTATACACAGTATTCCAAATACAGTAACTGCAAACTTATAGAAACTTAGCAAAAGTAGTAAGCCATCTGTCATCTCATCTAGCTGCGGAGCCAGCATTATTTATGTTTGAGGTGAAATCCAGCAAACTTGGTCCTCTCGATAGCCAGCCTCAATGTAGTTTGGATACGAGAGGTGATGTCCTGCTGACGATCTGGAGATGGTACCGTCCGTCTCGGAAGGGAACAACATCTTTATATGTATATATATATATCATTATATATGTAGATATATATATATGTATATATATATATATCACTATATATATATATATCTTTAATTATATATACACATATCATTATATATATATATATATATATTTATATTATATATATATCTCATTATGTATATATATAATTATATATATAGATGTATTCCAAAGCAAAGCTCTATATGTGCTAGGGTCAAAACATGTATATGGTGCATGGTCATCCATCCCATAGTGGAAATCCTTATAATTGGTATATATATATATTCAGCATTATAAATTATATATCATTATATATCATGATTAATATCAAATAATGGATTAGTGACCATCCGCCAATATGGCTATGTAGTCTGGGTTAAGACCAGGGCATCAAACCATGGGATCCCCAGAGGTCATAACTGGCTCCATGGCACTTCCCAACATACTATTGTTAGCTACTGGTCATTTAAGGGCTCCGGCAAAGGGTTGCTTACTGTCACTTTAGAGGCGGATGGTAAATTGCTTTACTGTATTTGACACCACCAACCAGCCAGTCCAGAAACATACATCCGAAAAACAACTGGCCAATATGGCCCTTGCACTGGTCAGCAATTGGAAATACTCCAAACAAGACGGCATCAGAATACTAGCCCCACCGAATGGCAACATTTTGTAGATATAGAATGATATGGAGGTTTCCATAAATTGCCTTCCCAAAGGCCCAAAATCCATGGGTTTGAATACTCAAATGGTCTAGTTTTTGATGATTTGGGGGTATATAACCCCATTTTAGCAAACCTTCATTTCTTAAAAAATGTAAGCCTCATAATTTCCAGTTTTCCAATTGTTCTACTGAGTATCTATTTGGAACATTAGTTGCCGTAGATAAATTGACACATTAGTGGTACGTGTCCCGTCTCGTCTCCTGGTCGCATCAATGGTTGAGTCTGGAAAAAAGCCTTAGCCAAGTGGGATTGTCTCTTGATATCAAAATTGACTAGGTAGAAAATGACCAGAAACAAGTGATCAACCGCTGTCACCGCCGATCTAAGGCTCAGACGAATCCAACAACATCGCTGGCTACACTCCAGTTGAAGCATTGAACTGACACAGACACACAAACACACAGACATGCACATACACGCAAGAACCACAAACAGGCACACGCACGCAGAAAACAGACATGTACACACACCCATCCACATTCACACCCACACCGACAACAACCAAACACACCCACGCCCACAACGAGAACAACAACAACAAGAAGAATTAAATTGTCAAATAGGGTCCATTTTGGAAATCTTTACGACAGGGTAACCAATCACTGGACTGATTTTTTTCCATGGATCTGAAATGGATCGTCTACAAAAAATGACTTGGGATCACCTAACTACCAGGGTGAGTTGTGACCTATTCTGACGACGAAACACGGTAAAACCAGTTGAACCACTGAAATGTATAAATGAATATGGTCTTGCAGAATATATTGGGGACCCTCCTCCCCTGTTTAATTGTTTAGGATCTCATGTTCCTACTTATTTTCAGACACACAACACATCATTGTAAACCTATAGCTATGTCGGGGTTTCCTGAAATGGGGGTTACCCCAAATCATCCAAAATTAGATCATTTTAGTATTGAAATGGGGTACCATCATTCTAGGAAACCTCCATATATTTATACATTCTATCCCAAATGATGCTTCATGACGCATACTACGAACTGAAAAAAACACTAATGAAAACACAGGCCTTCGGGCCGGTTTTTTCAACTCTGGAGGACTTAAAAACCAAACCGGAACTGTGTCCACAGTTAAGGCCCGAAATGCCAGTCATAAATTGTTGTTTTTAATGGGTTATCATTCCATAAATGGAGTGATTTCACTGACTTTTAACTGGTATTTCGGGCCATAACTGCAGCCACCTGAAAACGAAGTGTTTGGACTTTGGCAGTTCTGTTTTCCCAATTCTCCCAGCTCAATGTATCACCAGGGCACATAATTTGGTTGGGCCGCATAGCCGTTGTAGCCATAGTCAAAGTCCACTGCGAGGTCGAGATGGTAACGTCTGGGAGGATCCTGGCTGAAGTTGTTGCTGATATTAAACAAAAAACATATCTAGATATGTACCATACATATTTTGAATATCTAGACCAATCTGGGTTATCCGAGACGTTGGTAAAACCGGTGAAATGTTATAGTTGGATTGAAACTGGAGATATACACATATAAGAAAAACATGAATAAACCTATTTAGTTGTATATATATATACACATATTTCCATAGATGCATGCACATATCTATGTAATATCTATACAATAGCTGCAGACATGAGACATGGGTTTTATGTATAAACATCGTATATACTGATGTATATATGTAGTTAATATAGTACGTAGGTAGGTAGGTATGTGTATATGAATGAATGTGTGTATGGTCTGGTCTGGTCTGGTCTGAAATGTAATGTGATGTGATGTAAAGTGAATCAATGTATGTATGTATGCACGTATGAATGCATGTATGTATGCATGCATATATGAATGCATGTAAGCATGCATGTTTGCATGCATGCATGCATGCATGCATGTATGTAAGCATGTAAGCATGTAAGTATGAAAGTTATGGAAGTTATGTACGTATGTAAGTATGTAAGTATGTAAGTATGTAAGTATGTAAGTATGTATGTACGTATGTTTGTGTGTATGTATGCATGTATCTGTATGTATCTGTATGTATCTGTATGTATCTGTATGTATCTGTCTGTATCTGTATGTATCTGTATGTATCTGTATGTATCTGTATGTATCTGTATGTATCTAATCTATCTAATCCAATCTAATCTAATCTATGTAGTCTAATATATCTAATATGTTCAATCTGTCAAATCTACCGAATCTATCAAATCTACCGAATTTATCTAATCTATCGATATAATCTATTTGGTCTATCCAATATCTCTAATTTATCCAATCTATCTAACCGATCTAATTGAATCTAGTCTATCTAATTCAATCTAATCTATCTAATTGATTTAATCATTCCAATCTAACCAAATTCAATCTAATCTAACCTGTCTAATCTATTTAATTTGTCCAATCGATCGAATTTATCGAATTATCTAGTTTATCTAATCTATCTACTTTATCTCTTCCATCGAATCTATCTACAGTAAAATATCTACAATATCTAATCTATATGTCTTTCTTTATTTATATCTGTCTATGAATCTATGAATCTATCTATCTACCTATCTATCGACCTATCTATCTTTCTATCTATCTATCGATCTATCGATCTATCTATCTATGAAGAAAAAACAACCACATATTCTATCTTTTCTATCTATCTATCTATCTGTCTGTCTGTCTGTCTATCTATCTATCCATCCATCCATCCACCCATCCACTCATCCACCCATCCACCCATCCACCCATCCACCCATCCACCCATCCACCCATCCACGGACTACACGTACAAGTAAATCGGGCAGAGGAGAAAGAAGGCTACCCGCTCTGCAGGTGTTACCCTTTCTCGATTGCCACATTATGCTCCTCATCCCACCCTACATTGACTATCGCATGCTTGTCACCCCACAGACCCACACTCAGGTTGGAGCTATCTGGACGTATGAATCCTTTTCATGTGTGTACGTGAGTGCGTGGTTGTGGTTCTCGAAGTGCCATAGGCCAGCATCATGACCTGAGCAGACGCAGCATGAATAAACAAGCCATGATAAGTTCACAAGCAATCAATCTGAATGAGCTGAGTCCACCCACCCATCCACCCATCCATCCATCCTCTCTATCCTATCTACCCTCTCTATCCTATCTATCCTGCCTATCCTACATATCCTATCTATCCTATCTTTCCTAACTCTCCTGACAATAGTATCTATGCTATCTATCCTATCGATCCTATGATCTATCCCATCCAATCCTATCCAATCCTATCCAATTCTATCCTATCCTATGCTATCCATCCTATCCTGTCCTGTCCTGTCCTATCCTTTCCTATCCTATCTATCCTGTCTATCCTATCTATCCTATCCTATTCTATTATATTCTGTTCTATTTTATTCTACTCTATCCTATTCTATTCTACTCTGTTCTATTCTATCTATTCTGAATTTTATCTATCTATGTATCTAGCTATCTATGTCATGGTATCATGGTATACACCAACTGGCCCCGAAGCCACGGAGTCTACAGCAACTCAATAACTCCATAGTCCAGGAGCCATGTCGAGAATTGTAAACTCAAAGGTTCTCGAAAGTAGGACAACCAAAGCTGGGAACTTGGCTGCAATGCTGAGCTGCTTACTCGTCTCTGCTTGGCCGCAAAAATCGCTCACAACTATGAGTCCCAAATTGTGCCGCGACATGGAAAGAAACACGTGCAAGGAGAAGAATCAGGTGGAGCCTCATTTCCAAAATGGGCGCCGTTTTGGTTTTGTCTAAAATATGCATCCCAAAATATCACTCCGTTAGTAGATCATCCCAAGAGATTTTGGGACGAAAAAATCAGCCATGAGTTGTGGGCTTGATTGCCCATCAGTCCAGTAAACATATATATATATACATATGCAAATATAAAGATGTATAGATATATTTACACATACTCATATCTCTACATGTGCGCTTTTCTATGTATATATATACATGATTAAAGATATGCACAATTACACTGTATAGATAGTCCAAAAAGGTATAATATCTTTATATATATATATGTACATATATACATATATTCAAACACATGTTTGGGATTTGTTGGTTAACAAAACCCCACTTGGCGGCTATCATCTTCGTATCATCCGCAAAAAAGCCTCCACCATTCACGGACGGCAGCCTGCACCTCTCTCATGAGCGTGCGTTTGGATGGCCCCAGCTGGCAGATCGGTGGAAGAGATGTGAACGCTGGGCGTGACAGTTCAGCTGCTTCTTTACACTGATATATGCGTTCACAAAGCAGAACATAACACACACGCACACACATACATATATATATATATGTATTTAGGGCAGGGGCCCGAGCGATCAATCCTTAAGAGATCAAAGTATTTCCGACACATGTCACAATTTTAAGCGGCAAAAAGATGATTCATCACGATTTGTCATGATTTTGAGCTGCACATGGCCATGATCAACTTGCACGCGCATCTTCCAAATAAAGGATGCCTGCATTTTTCCCTCGACTTCCGACAAAACCCGATGGATTTCCGACAAATTCCGACAAATTTCACAAAAATCAAGTGTTAAGGGAGATGTAGCCGTACGTTGACTAGATTGCTGTTTTTGTTGTATATGCCGACAGGGACATGTATATATATACACTGTATCATGTATGTATATGTACAGTACATAGTAATACACAATATGTATGCAAACGTCCTTTCTGGGTTTACATCAACTTTCTGGGTTTGTAAACAATGCCCTTTTCTGGTGGTTGAAATCCCATCTTTTGTACTTTTCCTACGTATACACTTTTGGTTGAATTCCCTCTTTGGTGAAGCCCGTTTCTATGCTCAAATCTGCCCAAATGCACGGTTTTTGTTGCTGAAATCCACCATTTCTGATGTCCAACAATCCCTAAAGGTTCCCTGGCGCCAAACGTCTGGTCGCATCATCCTATCCTGGGATAAAATCCCACCGCACCAAAGGGGTGTCCAATAGGCACCTGATAGGCACCATGGCCCTGCCTGATAACAAAAGATACCCACCAAATATGTGGCAACAAACTCATGTCGCAACAAACATAGACAATGACACTAAGCCATTGTCGCAACTTAACATGGCCATAAAATGATATATACACACATACATACATTATATTAGATTACATTACATTGCATTGCACTGCATTGCATTACATTACATAAATTACACTACACTACACTCCACTACGTTGCATTGCATTATGTTACTACGTTAATACGTAAATGCATGAATGCATGAATACAGGAATACATGAATACGTTCTTACATTAATACATTGATACATTGATGCAATTATACATTAATTATTACATACATAAATAGATACATTAATACATACATTAATACATGCACTAATACAGCAATTTGTACACTTTGATTAATACATTCATTTAAGCAGGAATAAATACATTAATTATTAATACCTTAATTGAAACATACATACATACATACATGCAATAAATTACACTACAAAACATTTCATTACATTACATCACATTACATTAGATTACATTACATAAAATTACATTACATAAAATTACATTACATAAACATACATTACATTACATTACGTTACGTTACGTTACGTTACATTACATTACATACATCAAAATTCACTATATTACATTACATTGCATTACATACCTTCCATACCTGACATACCTTAAAGACCTTACAGACCTTACACACCTCACATACCTTACATACCTTACGTACCTTACATACCTTACACACCTTACATACCTTACATACCTTACATACCATACATATCTGACATACCTTACAAACACACGTTACAAACATACCTTACAAACATACCTTACGTACCTTACATACCTTACATACCTTACGTACTTTACATACTTTATATACTTACAGACATATCTTACAAACAGACCTTACAAACATACGTTACATATATTACATACATTACATACAATACATACATTACATACATTACATTGCATTACATTGCATTACAGTACTTTATACTACTTCACACTACTTGACATAACATGCACACATACATACATACAGACAAACAAACATACATACATCGATACATCCAAACATCCACACATGCATACATGCTGTATGCATGCATACATGCATGCATTGATACATCCATACATGCATACATGCTGCATGCATGCATACATGCATACATTGATACATCCATACATCCATACATGCATACTTGCAAACATGCATGCATGCATCCATGGATACATTACAAACATTACATACATTACATACATGACATGACATGACATTACCTTACGTTACCTTTCATTACATGTACATTTACATTTAGATTCACATGTCCATTACATTTACATTACATTACATTTGCATTTGCATTCACATTTACATTTCATTTACATTACATGTACATTGCATCACATTACATTAACATTAACATTAACGTTACATTTTACATTTACATTACATTACATACCATTACTATACATTATATACATTACATTACATTACATTACACTACACTACACTACACTACATTACATTACATTACACATAATATCGCATTGCATTGAATCACATTAAATTGCATTAAATTCCATTACATCACATCGCATTCAGTACATTGCACTACATTAAATTGCATTACGTTGGATTGCATTACATTGCATTACATCACATCACATGAATGTACATGACATCACATTACCTTACATTACTAACATCACAATAAATCTCATTACAGCACAATACAAACATTACATTAATTTGCATTACATTGTGTTACATTTATTAAACTGCCTTATATACATTGCGTTACATTACAATACATTGCATTACATTACATTACATTACAGCGGAGAAAATCCGCGCCTGAGCCCTGCTCTCCTCAAGCATTTGATGGAAGCGCTCAAGGTGGCGATCGTACTCGTCACGATCACCTGCCACGGAGCAAGTCACTGACAAAACTCTTGAAACATAAGGTCATAGGGTCATGTAGGGCCCCCTATCCATTGTACTTTGCGGTCAAATACGAAATAATACGAATACCTAAAATAACCAAAGTTACAAACAACATTCGAAAACACTCTAAGTACATTAATTGGCCCGAGAATACAAAGAGTTAATTATGCTCAATGCTTCAAATCACCAACGCTTCAAATCACCAACGACCACTTCTTCTCCTCTCTCCATCTCTCCCGATCTGGGGATGGGTCGTGCAAACTTGCAGGCCCTTTCAAACTGTTCCCTTTGCGTCTCCTCTCTCAGTTGCACCTCTCGCAGTTGCACGTCGGCTCTTTTCCGTTGGGACAGCGATTGGTTTGATCTGAGAAAAGGCAGCTATGCAAGCGACCTAAACCTGATGGTGCAGCTGGACATGCTGCAACTGAATGTAAATGCAAAATGCCAATTGGAAAATGGATGACATGTGACATCAAAATGTGGAATGCTTTCTGCACTCCTCCTTGGGAACATCGCAAGATGCTTCCCACTTCCAGGCTCAAACTGCCTTTTTCTGGGAACATTTCGAATTAGCCTGTTGTTTCTTCTCCGCATGCTTGAGAAATCGGTATGGATTACAGAGTGGGCAGCGCTGATTGACGTGATATGAATCACCCCATCCGTCAATCCAGAGTTGAACACCTGGTGGCGGCCTGCCTCTGGTCATCAAACTGATGTTCTTGCAGAGCCAACACGATGCTGATTCCAGAGCCACTCCAGTTTGCGACGAGGTCAAATGTCGACAATCACGTCGATAATGGTACACACTGCCATACTTTGTGGTCCACACCTGAAAAAGTGGAGTCGCATCGTGACTTTCATCATAGTTTCTGAATCTCTCAGGATCACTTCGCGCCGTTTCATAGTGATAGTGATCAGCTTCTTCTCGTTCGATGTCCTGAAGATGCCTTTCAATATCTTCTTGAGTGATCACTGGAATGTGGCGTTCGTCCAGTGGTCGATATTCTTCTTCATCTGATGATGTGCTTTCAGACCAACTTGGGGATGGAGGCTGCACGGGAGGAATCGTCTCTACCGGTGCCATACCCATCGGTGGGAGCTGTACGGGCCGCTGCACTTCCTCGGCAGTGCCCTGAGCATCACCACGTTGGTCACGTGGAGGCTGCGCGGGAGCTCTCTGCTCAACCGGTGCCATGCCCACGGGCGAGAGCCGCAAGGGTCCCTGACTTCCTTGTGCAGGGGCCTCGGCCTCATCGCCTTTTTCATCCTTTTCTTTTCGTTTTCTGTCTACCTTCTCAGCGTCAATGGGGAGACTTCGAGCTGCTGAGCGCGAGTGACTTCGCAGACGTGCCCACCTCTCTACTCCTTCCTTCCAAAGACACTGCACCAGTAGAGTGAGAAGGACGATGATCATCGAAAAAATGACCATCATCTCTTTGAATTCTGAAAACATCTCTTCACCTTCTTCTTCCTTTTCTCCTCGAGCAACGGACAAAACTGCAGCCATGGTCAGTAGCCTCAACAGAGGCTGCCTTTTGGGCTTCTTCGTTTGATCCAGAGTGGATCATCTTTTTCGCTTCTTTCTCCTCCTCCTTTTGTGGTTCTTTCTGGACTTCAGACTGTGGGACATCCACCATATGCATCTCCTGTTTCAGCTGCTGGAGACGCTCTGAGGCAAGCGGCTTGGTCCCAATGTCTGCGGTCATTTTGATACCGGACATGTGCTGAATCGACCACATGCCCTGAATGATCGAGTGACGTGCTGCAGCTGCTCGAAGCCGAAGATGCCTGGTTCGCCAGGATCCGCCATCTGTGGTTAAGATGGCAAGAGCCGACTGTGAGTCGGTCCAGCTCTTGCGAGGAAGGCTTCCGAACAACTCATCGGCAATAGCACCGATGGTCTCACCTGCAACCATACTCTCGATGACTTCTACCATCTCAGCCTCAGCAGTTGACAATGTCACAAAACTTTGGCGTCCACTTCGCCAAAAAACTGGGCAGTGGCCAACTTCGATGATGAAAGCCCCATGACTTACATCACCTTCTGGTGCAAAGCTGGCATCTGCCATGGCTTCAATCATCATCACTTCTGGGGCTGCTCCGTCAAAACAAAGACCATGGTTGACAGTCTTCTTCAGATAGCCCTTGACCTGCTCATAGATCTGCAAAACTTTTCGGGGGGATCGTGTGACGCAAGATCCCATTTTGGACACCGCGTACATGAGGTCAATGCGCGTTCGAGTCACCAACCATAGCATCTCACCGGTAGCTTTTTGAGCTGCTTTGATGAGTTCTGGGGTGACATCGCTTTCTTCCTCTGGAAGCTGGCTCTGATCTCGGGTGATTGGTTTTTTTCTTTCTTGAACTTCTTGACCTCCTTGAGCTAGAAGATCCTTGGTGTATGAGCTTTGACTCATGTACCAGATGTCTCGACCTTTCACTTGGTCGTAGGCCTTTGAGATCTCAACTCCCAAACACTTGATGGGAACTTCTGTGACTCGATCTGGCTCAGAAGTGGTCCAGGTGGCTCGTACTTTTTTCATAACTGCTTGAACCACCGTTGAACTTCCAGCCACCAAAAGATCATCGACATAGGTCATCAGCAATCCTTTCGGTGGTAGCGGAGCAAGACCTTCATCCTCATCTTTTTCTTATCTTTTCTCTTGAATCTTCCAAAGGTTGGGCTCCGCTTCTAAGGGAGTCAGTTCCAGCAAGATCTTTTGACCAGGGCTTTCCTCAACTTCTACCTCCATGGACTCAAGACCTTCATCTCTGCATTCTCCCCAAAGCTTTGGAGGGCGCCTCAGGCCGTAGACCGCTTTCTTGGGGAGGTAGTAGGTGCCAACCTTCATGTACCCCTTTTCAATGAAGAGCGAGGGAGGCTTGACCAAGATAAGGGTCTGTTGGCCCCTTTGGTCCATGACGGCATTCAGAAATGCTGTCTTCACATCAACGGTGCCAGCGGTCCACTGCATTCGAGAGGCTGTGACCAAAAGGAGTCTCAGAGCTGCGGCATCTGCGCCGCTGGAGTAAGTGGACTCACCATTTTTCACCTGTTCAAAGTTCCCGCAGATGACCCACCTCACCTTTGGCCTTCCTCCTTTCTTTCCTGGCTTTTTGGTGAAGACGAGCTTTGACGGCAAGAATTCAACAGTGACTCCCATCTGTTCTGCTCCTTTCAAGATCTCTTCCAGCTTCTTTCCGCTGACTTCCTCCATGGCTTCTTTTTCTTCCAGCAGTGAAGACACCTCAGCATCCACTGCCTCAAGCCATTCGCTACACTTTCGGGATACCTCCTGTGGGGAGATGATCTTTGTTTGAAGAACTTCATCATCCTCTCTAGCTTCTCCAGCATCCACTGCTTTCTTCAGCTGAGCGAGGATCTCAATCTCCTCTGTGGCAAGTTCAGCATCATTAGTCAGCATGTGTTGCATCTCCTCTTCTACAACCTTTGTGAACTCTCTCCTGAACTTCACCAGCTTTTTCTCCTCATTTTCTGAGCTTTCTTCGTCGTTCATCTTCAAACGACGAACTGTCGTTTTTTCTCTAAGCCTCCTCCTCTTTGTCAAGGCATCGGCCACTTCCCTTTCTACCGCTAACCAGACACTCTCATCTGGTCTTTCTTGTGCTTTCTTCATGACGCACCTCGTCGCTCTTCAACCTGAATCCAGTGCCCTCCTTCTTCCTTCGAAGGGCCAAGATATTTGGCAGTCTCGACTGTCGGCTCAAATGCTTCTCTTCTCCATCTCCTCCTTCTGACCAAGACATCCTGCAAGAAGTTTGGGAAGTCAGGCTGTAGAGCAAGTCTTTGGCACCTGAACACTTCATTCAGATACCTCAAAGCCCATGGCCACCATTCAGACCCAACCTTCGCATGCATCAAAACTCTCCTCGCTTGATTCTTGACAGCCTCTGCTCTTCCAGTGGCTCGCGGATCATCTCCTGAGGTTTGGGTCAGGATGATTCCACGAGTTTTCATCCACGACTCAAACGAGCCCAAAGATTCATGGCCTCTATCGCTGTGAATTCGATTCACATGATAGCCGTCAATCCTCAACTTCAGGATCATTTCCATGGCTGTTCTTGTGACCTCCTTTGATTTCTTTGACCTCATTGGTAGGGCTA
>Ga0126342_10012191_pt1 | contig 15342 bp, 12 predicted proteins | sample Cyp1metagenome_FD_92528 | JGI IMG/M metagenome (GOLD analysis project Ga0126342, IMG submission 92528) | Coral microbial communities from Lord Howe Island, Old Settlement Bay, Australia - Cyphastrea 1 metagenome | ecosystem: Host-associated > Invertebrates > Cnidaria > Coral ...
AATAGGAAACCTATAGGAGAGATTGGTTGTTGTGAATCACGGATGGCAGAGCGAATCCACTGATGGACCGAAAGGTGGTTGGAGCTGTGTTTTTTGGAGTGGCTGCAATGGTTGCAGTGGTCAGCTGGTCGGTCACCTCACCCACAACTGCTGGATGTAGTGTGGTGTAGTGCAGCTGTAGTTGTAGTTGTAGTGTAGTGGAGTTGTAGTTATGGTGTAGTGTAATTAGTGTAGTGTAGTTGCGGTTGCATGTGTGGTGGTGTAATGAGTGTAGTGTAATGTAACGTAATCTAATGTAATGCAATGTGGGGTAGGGTCATGTAGTGTAGTGTAGTGTAGCGTAATTGAATGTAGTGTAGTGGAATGTAGTCTAGTGTAGAGTAGTGTAATGTAGTGTAGTGTAGTGTAGTGTAGTGAAATTGAGTGTAATTGAGTGTACTTGAGCGTAATTGAGTGTAATTGAGTGTAGTGTAGTGTAGTGGAGTGTAGTGGAGTGTAGTGTAGAGTAGTGGAATGTAGTGAAGGGGTAGTTGTAGTTGTTGTGTAGCGTATTGGAGTGTAGTGTGGTGTAGTGGTGGTTGTAGTTGAAAATGCTACAAAACCTTCACGTTTTGCTCACTTTTGACAAGGTCCACAATCCCTTGCGCCTGCCACGAGAAAGCACATTTGAACATCCAAAAGTGGTCCGAACCCCTGGTGTTTTTAACATTTTGACTTCGAAATGTGCTTTGCGCAACAATGGCGTGCACTTTTTCGACATCTCAACTTCCAAAAGTGGTCCGGAGCTGGTGTGTTTTGTACATTTTGACTTCGAAACGTGCCTCGCGCCACAACGGCGTGCACTTTTCCGACATCTCAACAGTGGTCCGCAGCTGGTGTGTTTTGTACATTTTGACTTCGAGATGTGCTTCGCGCCACAACGGCGTGCACTTTTTGGACATCGCAACTGCCAAAAGTGGTCCGGACCTGGTGTGTTTTGTACATTTTGACTTCGAAATGTGCTTCGCGCCACAACGGCGTGCAATTTGTCATCTCTCATCTGGCCAGATGGCTCCGCACCCGCCGCCTTAGCGAGCCTACTTTTCGACCCCGGAGCCACAAATCATTGGAAAAACACAGTGTTTCGCGACTTTCCTACCTTTTCGCGCATCTGCATCTTCTTTCTTCTGACTCTTTCTCGTCTCTGATCTTCTCTCTTCGACTCTTCTCTTCTCTCTGACTCTTCCCATCTCTGCTTTTCATCTGTCCATATTGTCGGAAGTTTGATTTCTAAACTTCCTTCGACAATTTTGTTGCAATTCTCACCATCTTACTGCACATCTTCACTCATGCTATGCTTGACAAGTATTAGTTTGGTAAACCCAGTAATGAACCGTACTCAATTTTCACTAATTTTGCCAGGGATGAGTTGTATAAACCCTCCAAAATGATCCAAAATGGGGATTCGTTATATTTCATTATTTGGTTTACCATGGGTTTACCACATTTTTCCATGTCATGTTCTCAGGAACTTTCTGGCCACTTCCGTGCAGCTTGATTTGCCCATGAGCTGGTCGCAGAACGATCTGGAAGGCTGATGCATTGGGGCATTGGGGCTGGTCATCACATGTCATCACCTTTCTGGTATACTATAATAATAAATAAATAAATAAATATATATACACACGTATATTATATATATGTCTCATATTATACACTATATATAGTATAAGATATAATATATAAGATATAATATATAATATATAATATATAATATATAATTATAATATATAATATATAATATAATATATAATATATAATATATAATATATAATATATAATATATAATATATTATAGATAATATAATATATTATAAATCATAAATAATATAATATAAAATATATAATATTATATATTATATTATATATTATCTATATTATATTATATATTATATATTATATATTATATATTACATATTATATATTATATATTATATACTATATATTATATATTATATATTATATATTATATATTATATATTATGTATTATATATTATATATTACATATATATATTATATTATATATTATGTATTATATATAATATACTATATATTATATATTATATATTATATATTATATAATATATATTACATATATATATTATATTATTAAATATATCTTATTATATAGTATACATATTTTGTTGTACACGGATGTACAATGAGACATATGGATGTAATCGATATGCATATTCTACGTACGGAATGGTAATATAAACCTCACTGGATCTTGACTTATTTTGACCATCCTCAACGTGGCATCTGCAGGGCTCAAGGGCACTGCTTCCTGGTTGTCATCCACACCTGCCCAAGCATCAGACATTTTCGAGCGAGTGGTGATCCTGGGCATTGAAGACAAGCAGAAAACGAGAGTCCAATGATGCAGTTTGGGCATTTCTATAGAACCAGAAGACATTGAAGATTTCCGGATTCCATATTTGATTTCAATTCCATGCGGAGGGTCACCCAGTCTCTGTTCCGATGAGTTTATATAGATGACTTTAGGATACTTTAGGGAAGTAACTAATGGCACTTTCCAAGGGTAAAATATGGTTGGCCCGTTGATTTGCGGTTTGAAGGATTGTTCAAAGGCCAAAACGACAATTTTTCGGTTTGAAACTGGCTATGCTATTTATTGCCGTCTAAAAAAAAATTGACTGACTTGCAGCATCTCTGTCCCGCAAGGATGCCAATCATGGTGGCGAACCCCGATTTGTGGCCGAAAGAAATTCAGACCACAGGAATGCATCTTGGTCAAAACTGAAGACCTGAACGGTGCTGACTGACATACATTGGAAACGGAGCACATCTTTCACTGAACTGCGGCGGAGTATATCTTTATATATATATATATTATTTTACCACATAGCCAAGCAACAAATAGTATAACCAATGCAATGGAGTATGACCCAGAACTACGCAATGCTGAATCTTTAGGAGGAGATGCGCTCTATGTTTTCCTTTCCCTCTTCATAGCTTGGTTGGCCGGTTTGTTGCAAGGTTCTTGCAAACGCTATCTTGGGTGATGCCTGCTCCTCAGTGCTTGTATTCGAAATTGGGCGGGATGCCAAGGACTTGATAATCTCACTTACAAGGAGGCCTCATCGTTAGCACGTTGGGTTGACACGGGTTGTAACATGTTGTAATAGTCTTGGACTAGACTGATTAGACTTTGGTCAGAGGCGAACTCACCACAGATGGGATGTGCAGGTCACGCGGTTTCTGCGGGGCTTTGTCGTTTGAAGTTGGTGGAGCGTTCCTTCCAGAGCTGATGGCGGAGAGCAAATCTACCACAGGACCCTTCCTTCTTCCGCTGCTTGAAGGCATTTTGATGCAGTTTGCCATAATATGGAGGTTTCCTACAATGGGGATACCCCAAAATGGATGATTTGGGGATATCCTCATTTTAGGAAACCTCCATGTATGTTTCTCGAACTTGATTTTAGCAAGTCATGACATGAGATTGTTTGTCGATTGAACATGACTATAAGATGCTTGGGAAGTGGGATGACAAGAAGCTTAATCTGCTGTGCGACCTGCTGTTTTGCTTTTTGTGACACCGCCTTCCCCATCCAAACAAGAGGCTAGACAGCTTCCATTTAAGTTGTGAACATCGGGATCTAGACCAGAGGCATTCCAAGGACTCTGTTTTGGTCCCATACAAGTATATAGCTGGAACATATTGTAGTTATGCCTATACCATATTGCTCTGATATCCAACACATGTACCACGCTGCTGAACAGGAGATGCTTGGGTATGGATGCGATACCCCACCCTCGCTGCCCATAGTTTGCATGGCTCAAATGGATAAAATCTGAAGGACTTGCAACTGCAATAGGTTCAATAGGCAGCAGCTACGTTGCACTTCAGGACAACCTTAATCCAACCTGCGCATTTTGCAGAACGGGTGCATTCTGCAATGTATATCAATATATATATATATAAATCTTCATTTACATATACCTACCATTATACCGTACCACTATACAGTACACTTATATCATATTATATACACACAAATCTTGCCACACTCTTGCCACTAAGTCACAAGCATTGCAATAGGGAGTGCAACGCAGTAGAACTCCCTCCGCGGTCGTTTCACCCCATGAGTCATGACGGAGCTGGAGGGGGACGAGCCACTGGTCACCTGCTGTCGCTGTGCAGATGGAGATGGCTTAAGGGTCACCAAACTGCCGGAGTGGAATCAGGTGGATGGCCAAAAGCCTGGATGATGGATGGATGACTTGGAAAGTATATGATATTTATATAATTATATATATATATATATTTATACTATTTATACTCATTTATACTTTATATGTCTTTATATCCTCCGATTTTTTGGCAGGAAATGATGAAATGATGGATGCAGACTAGGGATGATCCCATTTTCTCAAGGTTGATAGATAGCGAGGAGCAATTTCCTGGAAACTCAGGTCGTTTCAGGATGAAGACCACCCAATACGATGATTATTCATGGATAACTAGATCCTAGACAATACTAGACACATCTAAAGAAACATCGACCGCAACCAGGTGGAGGATGATGACGAAGAGGAGATCAACTTTGGGTCTTTGACGAGTTGCTCAGATCGACCCAGAAGACCTGCAGTTGAATCCTGGTCCAGTTTAGGCCGACTGAGACCCGAGGACCTGGATTTCTCCGAACTCACCCCGGAGGCTGGAGCCTTGCGGATTTCCAATGTGGATCGAAGGGGAATCAATTTTGACCAGTTGAAGAAACTCCTGGTCTATGTCAAGAAACGTTGTGACTCTGAGGATGCAGTGAGAGGTTGGTATGATCATCGGAGCGGTGAGCAGCTCTTCTACAAGAAGATGACTCTGTCTCAGGTGCACCATTGGTTAATCCATCCCTTGAGCCTGAGACACCAGTGTAGCTATGTTGAGGCCGTTGCCAAGAAAGAACATGCACAGCTTCCAGCCTGGTTTGTTGGACACTCGTGGGATGAGCCCATGGTGAACTTTGTGCGCCGGGTCATGAAGCACGGCACCCTGGGAGCCGGTGATGGCTTTTGGTGTCACCCCTTCGCATCACGGCCTAACCCAGGAGGATGGTATTGCCACGAAATGAGTGGCAGCCAGGATTTGAGTGTGGAACCTTTTGGAGAGCTCTCACATTTGAGGGCCAATCTCAAGAACTGCAGAAGCAATAGCATTGATGAATGGTGTCTAGGCAGTTCATATTTTTCTTTGCTTCATGGGTTTGTTTGCCTTTGAAGGTGTTGCCCAGAAAAGGAATTGAAGGCAACCTGTGGTTCGCTGAGGCTATCCTTTGGAGTGCCTGCGTTGGCGGAGCTGAAATCCTTGGATCTCACTGTGTCAGACAGCCCAAAGCTGATGACTGCAGGACATTTTTCGAAGAAATCTGCGTTGCTACAAGATCTCCACATGACCTTACGCTGTCCCTTGCGATCAGCAGACGCTTTCTGCAGGAGCCTGCAGCATTTGAGTCTCTTGCAGGTGCCAAGTTCACAGTCGCAATGCAAACATGGGTAGGAGTACAACATCAGCCCGTTCTACTTAAGGATCTTAAGGATGATTAGAGATGTATAGTAAATACTTGGCCATTCACATGAAATCAGCTGAGGGTACCCATTCCGCTTGCGAACAACAGATCCTTCCCTTTGGTTCCCTGAGGTCTTGCATATCGATATGTCGGGATGTGCTGAGCTGCAGCACTTGGGAGGCTCCGCCTCAAATGGTAGCTGCTTCCCAAACATGGTTTCCCTACACACCTTGCAGCTGGATTTAACCAACTGCCGAAGTTTGTCTTCACTCCACGTCTTGTCAGATGATATGCAAGCGATGAGAATCTTTCATTTACGCTTATCCCAGTGTACTTCGCTCGCTTCTTTGGAAGATCTGGTGAGGCCGTTGGAACATCTCACCCTCACTGACTTTGAGCTGAACATGTCAGGATGCAGGTCCCTGCAGACTTTGGGGGAACTCAGCACCCAACTACGGTCGCACCTGAGTCTGGAACGCTTGCGTTTGAACTTCTGTGACTGTGATTCGATACCCAAAGAGGTGGAGATGGACTTGGCGACCTGCTTGAAAGAGATCAGTCATGGAAGAGATGTTTGCGCAGTGCCCTTTCAGACTGAGGAGGGCAAGATTTCTTTGTGAAGTGTAGCTGACCTGAAGATTATTGGTCAGGAAGACACAGTTTGGAGCGTTTGCTTCTACCAAATTCCTAGTAAAATCCAAGAAAATGAACCACCGCCAAAAGCTGCGGAAACACCACATCAGTCATCAGTCTCACCAAACTGTTTCACATCCATCAAAGTAGCTGCATGGAGGTCAAAATCCGGGTAATGTGTCAAGGTGCCAAGCACGAGGGGCCCAAAGCCCAAGCAACAGCGTTGTTTCAAGCTGGAGGCTGGAACGTATACATTTCTTGCACCTTGGAGTCCAAAAAAGGCCAAGGCAAAGGCCACCCCACTCTGCATCTAAGGCTGTTTGACTTGATCAATCACTCCTCTTGGTCTGAAGAGCATTGTGTGCAGCTTGATGTTGAGGCCGCGTGACTTTGAGCGATTGTACGCCGGTCACCCATGCAAATGACCCTCAATCAACATGCATGAGGAAGTGTGGGGGAACCCGGCGAATACATTCGGACACTTGAAAGCAAGGCCTCAGAGATATGAACTTTTGCTTTTTTCTTGACATTTCGTTTTCAAGATCCACCAAACAGTGAATTTGAAAAGGACGCTTAGAGCCATGGCCATGGCCAACCCTCCACCTGTGGCGAGGCAGAGGATTTTGTGGTGCGATGTTCCAAAGATGTGGCCATTGGCTCTGAATTGTCCCCTGGCATTTGGGCGAGGAACGTGGGTATGCATCAAAGTTTGGAAAGCTAGGAATCCCTCAGTTTTTTGACCCCTGCCCAAGTGTGGGCAAAATCAGATTGATATTTAAAAAGTATGTTGCGCTTGCTTGTAGATTGTAAAGTGCGCAGAGGTTCTGCCTCTCAAATCAATAGTATTCAATAGTCCTAGCTGTTTGCTATGGGTTGGCACTACTTTTTTCTCTAAAAACCGTCCTATAGACTTCACAATGTGTATACACATAGACATTCATATCGTAACATGTTGTTTCCAATTTCATTGGGTTCCGGGACACAATTCCTTTCCCTTGATGCCTGTTTGCAGAGGTTTAAATCCTATGGCGAGCATTCTGATGCGGAGCTCTTGCGAACCTATGGCTTTGCGACTTTGGCTGATCAGCACATTTTTCTCCATGGAGAAGCGTCATGTTGCGATGTTTCCCATGCCAACCCTTTTATTTTTTCTATCCTGGGGCCCTCCAAGTCCACAAATTTTATCCAAAGTTTTGATGCACAGCTGCACAAACATGCTGGTTGTACATAACCTGCAATAAGTTTCCATGCACGTCCATGCAAACTGAACCCACATGACGGGTGATCCCCAAAACCCAAAGTCATGCAGGTGCCGGATAAGCAAGTTGTTGTTGTTGTTGTTGTTGTTGTTGTTGTTGTTGTGGTCGTCCGCGTCCGCGTCGTCGTCGTCGGCGTCGTCGTCGGCGTCGTCGTCGTCGTTGTTGTTTTGGGTTTTCAGTAGATTGTTTTCCCTTCACATTCTGGGGCAATATTTTGATGATTATCCACAGAGTGTTTTGGGTTTTGTTGGTCAGGTTGAGATGGGCAGATCCAATCCCAACAATGTGTTGGTGGCTACCCAGCAGGAGCTGCTAGAGGCGTTACTGGCTCGCAACAGAGACATATTATGTAAATTAGTCAGCTTCACTGCTGCTACATCATGAACTAACGAAGCGAACTTAGTTGCCTCATTGCAGGCGGAATAAGATGAGTGAAATATAAAATGAGACATGCGCTTTCTTCCAGATTTCATGGGTATTATGGCATATTTTGTCATTGTCCCTCGATGTTTTCTTTCAAATCAACGCAGCAAACCCGTTGACACCGAGGTGTCGTCCAAGTTCTATTGGCAACGAAGCGGAGCGTTTGGCCCGAGTGCAAAACCTCTTGAAACCTGTGACTCTCAGCGGGAAATGATCCGTCTTTGCTGGATTTGGATGAGGACATTCATGATCCATTGCGGTTGCGTCAAATTCAGACACTCCAGATGCATCCAGATGCAGAATATGCATGAATATGACAGGTGAACGTCTATAGAAGCAATGACTCCATGATGAAGCCTGGGACCATGTCAGCCCTTGTCGCATGGGCCCCAGGTATGCGATCCCTGCCTCTGGTGTGCTGCCTGCTGAGCTGCTCACGGTGGTGCAGGTGATCCTGATGAGCCAGTGTCCTGGCGTCCATGAAGGGATACTGGTACCCCCAATCTATGGCAATTTTCATAAGGAAACTGATGATAAACCACGATAAAACATGATAAACAATATACATGTTTTTTTGGGCTACCTGATGGTATATACCTGGTAACCAGTATCTTCAGAGAAACCCACATGAGGATCAAGTAGAAGCTTTCATGAGATTACTGGAGTGCAATATGATAATGATGAGCGGCAGAATACGAGCCTGCTGAAATGCCCAGGCTTAGTTGATCTCGGTTGATCTCGACACAGCTGGGATGAGTGGCTTTTTTCAACTCTGCCAGGACAGATTATCAAGAGTTCCACGACTCAGATCTCCAAGTGTTGCTCGGCAAACGTTGCGGTGTGAGTTGGAGTTGGTCTGGTGATTCCTGGACGGTTCTCGCAGAACCAAAGTTGTAGATCAGGGATTGATCCAACTGCATTGCCAATGCAGTGCCAAAGTGGTCCCATTTCCTAACAGAATCATCAGACAGGCATCGACTGTGCATCAATAGTTCAGCATGTTGAGCACTGACATCCACAGTCCGAGATGTGGCTCTGAGCCGAGATGGGCCCAGGTTGGGGAAAAAATTTCACGCTCGCGGCAGCGTGCATGGGCAGAAGGTGACCGTGTGTGGCTCGTCAGCTGGGCTCACAGGGTGGATCAAGGTGGAGTGGCCGTGTAACTGGCCGTGTAACGACCGCACGCTGCAGACTCACACTGCTGAAAACCCTGGTAGTTTCACGAAGCTTCACAGTTGTCAAATGTTGTCAATACTGTCAAGAGAACTACTGTAATTAGATGTATATAATTAGTTGGTTTGACTTCAACCGATTACATGCAGTCAAAGATTGAATCTTGACATATTTTGACTATATTGCTTGCGATACTTCGCTTAGTGCTGCAAAGCTCTCAACAGCTCTGGGCCAGTGATTGTGCTGTCGAGCTCCTGACTTAACCTCTCGTTTTCAAACTTTGATGATCTTTTATGTGTCTTTTATGTTTTCCCATTGTTTTCCCATGCTTTCCATTGCTTTCCCACGTTTTCCAAGGTCTCCTAGGTCTGTTGTCCAAGCTCAAGCAGCGCGTAGCTACGGACCCCACGGGGGAGTCAGACCGCGCCAAGCTGAGCCGTGCTGTGCGATCAGGAGAGCTGCTGGTGCTGCAGGAGGCGAGACATCCAGTGGGATGGCACTGAAACAATGGTGAAACAATGGTGAAACAATGGTGAAACATCATAAACTGCAGAAACATGAAAATTGAAGCGCAGATTCAGGGGCTAAAGAGGATTGGTGGATTGGTAGCTCTTGAACTTTGAATGGTTTCAGTGAGAGAAGCCCAGTGGGACTAAAACACAAAAAGCATCAAAAAGCATCAAAAAGCATCAAAAAGCAGCATGGAGCAGTGCAGGATGCAGAATTTGCCACAGGGAAAAACCATCGCCGAGAATTTGGGGATATGTCCATATCATTCAGAAGGCAGTCCAAGTGTTGTCAACTACTCGTAGCCTCAGTTTTCCTACGTTTCCGTAGTATTGCTGGTTCTGAAATGCATTTTTCGCGCAGAACTATGGGGGGATCAGCTCACATCTGCTTCACCAGTGCCCATCAGGTGCAGTGCTACATCTTGACGCATTTGGCGCCTGTGGAATCTCGAAAGCGAAAAGCCAAAGCGAAGGCACAGATGGAAATGAATTGTGAATTGATTGGGCAGTTTCCATAGGTTCCAAATCAACAACCATTTGTAGACATTTTGAATGTGTGACGGGCTTTGGTTGTTTTGCGGAATTGAGTCGGTTTGAAAGGACGTGCTGGCGGATTTTAAGCACCCTATGTCTTTGTTGCCAGTGCCATGCCCTGCCAGGTTGCTGCAAAGAAGGTGTCAAAGAGCACCAGTACAGCGACGTCGAGTAAAGATGGTGGCTGATTGTTTGGCTGTGAAAAGAGAGGCCGTAGTGATAGTATGTGATAGTGACATAGGCAGCAGCTACACTGCTACACTGCTACACGGAACAATGATACGTCAGTACCACAGATCTCCGGTTTGAGAAGGACCCCAGCTGAGCTTGAAGACATGTCAGATATGTTGACCATTGTTGACCATTCATTCCCTTTTTCTCTATGTTCAAATACTTACTGTCCTCTCCGTCAAGATGTAGGCCTCGTGGTTTGGAATGCCTCTGTGGAGCCGGTGCCAAGGACATAGCTCCGAAGCAGACTGGAAGTGGACAGATCCCAAGGCTCGCGATGGCGCTGGTGCGCCTTTGATAGTTGGTGATATGACAAAATAACATCATTCCCATAGATGCAGGCAGAGCTGTGAATTTCTTGTACTACTTAAAGTGATTTGCAGCAAACCCAGATATGTTTTTTTTGTACACCAGAGCTGATGTATGTGTCAGGTTCTAGCTGCCAAGACTTTTTCGAAGACAGTGACCATGGTGCCATAGCAATAGCAATCACAAGACTTTGGCATTGCTGCTGCTTTCTCAAGTTCTCCAAATGGGTGACCATCAAGCAAATCCCAAAAGAGAACCCAGGGTTCAAGATCCAATTGATGATCAGGGGTTTATTGCAACCCTACAGGATGCCTCGCTGCAAGATGCTTCACTGCAGTTGCACTTGGTACCAAGCCCGGCAAGAAGTCAGAGGCTTCGGCAGAGGGAAATCTCAAGAAAGCTATACAATATGATAAAAGCTGGCGCATAACAGACCTTACTCCTTTGCATTCTAAGCATCGGCAGCTATACTCTCAGAAACTTGAAATTAAACATCTGGCATTCAGAATCAAAATCTTCCAGGGTTCTTTGAAGACTCCTCTGGAAGCTTCTTCCATGTCAGGCGATCGGAGGTGCAGCACTGCCGCCACCTCAGAGCGACGGGACAGCTCTGCTGGCGACCAGTGATATTGCCGTTTGATGTCAAGAGGTATGTCCTGAAACAGTTTAAACAAATGTGCAGACATGTTCTGTAGATCTTGTCAGTTGATGAAAAACACATCTAATTATATATGTAAATGTGCAAGACTTTAAGATTATATAAGGTATAATACACAATACCCGGTATTAGACCATTATGTATCATAATATAATATAACATACATTTACTATATTGCATACCGTAGCAGTAGCCATGGTGAGGACCTGGCTTTGGATTTCCCAATTTCAGGTGCCAGAAGCTCTCCAGCGGAGGTGGGTCTGCGGTACCCTTCGGTACTCAAACACGGCTCGCTCGGAAATTTCTTATAAATGGAGCTATTAATGGGAAAATATGGGAACATCATCAAAACATGGTGACTATTGATTGATTGATTGATTGATTGATTGATGGATTGGATTGGATTGGATTGGATTGGATTGATTGATGATGATGATGACGACTGTAGCTATTGTTGTTGTGATCATGATTTTCAATCTACTAGTTGTAGAATTCTTTGAGTCCTTCCAACTTTCCTGTTGGGTTTTGTTCACCTTGTCCAGCAGATTTCAGGGATGTTTAGTGAAGTTCTCTGGTCAAAGGTGTCTTCATCTGAAATCACCGTGTCTGCCTCACCTGTCCGCGCCACAGAGACCATGATACACCACCGCTTGCAGAAGTAGGAGTAACATGGAGTAACGCATTACTGGAACCGAACACCGAAAATGGCAATGACATGAATTTGACATGCATGAAGTCACTCCCATGATGACTACCGCTCAAGAATGAATTACCTTGAAGAGTCTTAACTGGTATGCTGAAAGCTTTCAAACACAAAACAGTTGGACAAGGAAATCCGCGTGTCTCCTTAGCTTCCAATTAGCCACGATAAGCCACGTATTCTGCACTGTGTGCCCAAGTGTGTCAGTTGTACTGTGACTAGTTGTCCACATCTCCAAGACAGGAGCAGATGCAGGCCTCAGCAGCTATCGAGGCAGGGAAGCTGGGTCGAATAGTGATGTTTCTGATCTGGACATGGCCTGACATGGCACCAAACAATGGTACAATCCTTGACATCACCTTACACCACCAGATTCAAATCAAGAATTTCATGCTGAACATGTTTCATATGTTTCCAAACATTGTCATTATAATACAAGCGCAACTGAATCATGCTTCGTGATTCTTCTAGAAGGAGGCTTTGTGGCTTCATCAACAACCCTAGACCGGAAGGAGCAGGTTGCTGCAGAGGATGTTGCTGCAGAGGATGTTGCTGCAGAAGGCCCGCGTTGCAGCTGCAAGCAATACCCACTACGCACTGTCCTGATTTTCAGCAGGCTACTTAGCAATTGGCCATTGTCACAGGTATCGCGATGGAAACAATCAACAGACCAATGCCACTCACACTAGCCAAGTGTAGCATGGGGGCTGTCCATTCGTGGAGCTATGTTCTGCGCTTTGCGGCTCTCAGATTCTTTGGGAACTTCATCATGACAGGTAGGAATTATTTGTGTGGTACTGGGGACAACAACGACTTTTCCAGATGCCAGAAGCTAGTTGATGGAGATCATATTCCAGACACAACAGCAAACTAAAACAGCATACTGGTACTGTGAAACGGAGCCGGACAAAGCGCATCCTGAAGATGTTTGAGCTTGCTTTTGGGCATTCCTATGGTAGAACATCATACACGCTGTATATGACGCGGTTTAGGCTACGGTTTAGGCGGTTTAGGCATTCATTTTTACAAACCATTCTTAGGGCTTCACAGCTTCAAAAAGTTGGCACGCAAAGATTGCCATTCGCCGCCACGCGCTATTGTTTGATCTCGCAGACAGCATCAGCTTTTAGGACGCATGTGACATGTCAAAGGTCAAAACGAAACAGAAAAACGATGCCTATGACGAGATTGGATGGAGTACTCGTATACTGACAATATGCTCATTAACTTCAGGAACACTTCAGGAACATACTTATTTAGATTTGCTGCAAACACACAGACATCTTGCACATGAACGCAGTTAGCGGTTGAACATCTGAGCGCCTGTTGCATTAGCAGACAACTCATGCAGGACTTGTCGATGGTGGGCACGGAACCAAGCTGGACGACCATCCCGGGAAAGGCCTGACGGACAGGATGTCGATCTTGGTGTGGACTCAAGTTTGTTTCGGGTTTTGGAGTTGTAACATGTAACACACATTGAGATTGGATTCAAAGCTGCATTCACTGTTTTTGACGATATTTGTTGTGAACACATCACAGATCTCAAAGCCCGAGTTGAAATGCCAGAGGCTCAAGGCCTCAAGGTATCTCAAGGTTCTTCCTCGTTTCCTGGCCAGGCGGGGTCCATTAATCACAATGTTTGCAGAAAGACCTACGAAAAGCACATCCTGGAGTCGGAACAGCTCAGCTGTACCACAGAACTTGACAGCAACCCTTGATTCATAAAGCCCCGTGCTGTTTAATTGGGGGGTCCCATATTCTATTCGCAAATTATCACTATTTGACGGTACCCCATCAAATTGATAAACCAGGGTTTACTAATCTGGAGTTGACAGTAAACTTCAGTGAACTACTTTGCAGTATGCAGTTGATGGTCGACCCTCCAAGACTCATCGGGCTCATGGCTCTATCACTCAAGGCCCAGAATTTCCTCATGGGATCCCACATGAGGTCGAACATCCCTTGGCACACTGGCTATCCGATCGACAGGCTATCCGATGGGGGTTCAGGTGAGCAAAGAATGATTTTCTGAACAAGTGAGATGCTGCTAGCCTTGAGTTTGACCAACTGAGAAGCATCACTGAGATCCACTCAGTGTGGTTTTTGGCCATCAATCATTTGGGAACTGAGCGTAGCAAACATTTGCCAGTTGCACAGTTTCTCTGCAAAGTGACCATCAGAGGGATCACCAAGATCATGTACAAACACAGTAAATATTTCTGTTGCTTCACCCAAACTGCTCCATCTTGGACCCAGCAACATCACAAGTATCGACACAGACTCTTATGCCATCGTGAAGGCCCTGTTCACCCCGTCCACGCAGCCCACTGCCAAGCAGAGGTGCCTGGGTGCAAAATGGCGGTAAAGAATTGTGGAATCGGTTCAGCTAGACATTTCATATCTTTTTTTATGCTTAAGCCCGAACAATGGCACTCAATTCCAATTCACTGGCGGCTTTGCTTTTCATGTGCGGCCGGCAGCATATCGTTTGTCAAAATCGGCCAGAGAGGCGACGAATGCGGTGCGGATTCTCAGAGAAGGATAATCATGATTGAATGAATGAATGAATGAATGCATGAATGAATGAATGAAATGAAATGAAATGAAATGAAATGAAATGAAATGAATGAATGAAATGAATGACATGAATGAATGACATGACATGACATGACATGACATGACATGACATGACATGACATGACATGACATGACATGACATGACATGAATGAATGAATGAATGAAATGAATGAATGCATGAATGAATGAATGAAATGAAATGAAATGAAATGGAATGAATGAATGAATGAAATGAAATGAAATGAAATGAAATGAAATGAAATGAATGAATGAATGAATGAATTGACATGAATGAATGAATGAATGAATGAATACATGACATGACATGACATGACATGACATGACATGACATGACATGACATGACATGACATGAATGAATGAATGAATGAATGAATGAATGAAATGAATGAAGGAATGAATGCATGAATGAATGAATGAATGAATGAATGAAATGAAATGAAATGAAATGAAATGGAATGAATGAATGAAATGAAATGATTGAATGAATGAATGAATGAAATGACATGAATGAGTGAGTGAGTGAGTGAATGAATGAATGAATGAATGAATATCATAATCGTAATAATTATATATATAGTGTAGGACATACACTTAGAACACAAAGTGTTTTCCAAAATTGTTTTTCATACACTTAGAACACCGTTTTGCTGCCGGAGAAATTCACCCCAACTGTTCTAAGTGAAGGCTTAGAACATGTTCTAAGTGAGCCACTTAGAACATCATCAGAAACGTGTTAGAACAC
>Ga0126342_10012192_pt1 | contig 15342 bp, 15 predicted proteins | sample Cyp1metagenome_FD_92528 | JGI IMG/M metagenome (GOLD analysis project Ga0126342, IMG submission 92528) | Coral microbial communities from Lord Howe Island, Old Settlement Bay, Australia - Cyphastrea 1 metagenome | ecosystem: Host-associated > Invertebrates > Cnidaria > Coral ...
CAAAGAGAAAACGCGACAGCAACAAAAAAATGCCGCAAATCAGAACCATGGTTGTTGGTAACTTCTTGGTTAAGTGCCCAGCAACTACACATTCTGCTACGTTCAGCCCCTCCTAATCTCTTGGCTATTGCGTTATAAAAGGAAATTTAATTGATTTTGAAATCAGAAAAAATAGTTTTTATTATTAAGGTTTTAAATTTATTAATAGGGTTCCCTAATAATAAATACACCCCTAATACAAAAAACTACCTGAGGTGTTTATTCATATGGGGGGGCGTTTAGTATTAGGGGGAAGGAATTATATACAAGAGTGAGTCTCAAAATCCATAAGCAGCATGTCAAGGGCAATCAACACTTCTGCAACACGAGCAGGATCAAACAAGAAGTGGATTGGCAGTGGTGGGCATTGGCCATAATGCCCGCCTCGTCAACCCCTGTGTTTTCATAGCCGAATCCATGGAAGCTGTCCAACAGCCAAACTCGCCGAGACCTTTTGGAGAATCTGTAGCTGAGGTGATCTGCTGCAAATTTCCTTAGCAAGTCCAGGCTGCATTGCTTTGATATGCGCTAGATGTCACCATAGGTCTGACACGTTCTGACACCATACTACGCAATAGACAAAGCAACCTTGCATTGTTGCCTCTCAATTTCTCCAGCGTCTGAGTCTAAATGCAGGGTCAGCAAAGGTTACATATTGGGATCCAGCAATCGCCAGTTTCATGATGTTTCATGATGTTTAATGCAGTGCCGAACTATTTGCTAAACAGCATGTTGGATCCCACGCTGCCATCACTTTGATATGATACGCAATGATACGCAAGCAGGAATCATAAATAGGGCATGACCTCCTCTCCAGACTCCTGGCGGCAGCTAAGTTGGGCATTGTCTGAGTGATGGTACTTTTGGAATCCCTTTGAGTGGTGGCAGTGGTGACCCGACTTTCAAGTTGCAAATATCTGCAGCGTTCAGAAGAACGTTGGGATATGTTGGGATAACTATACAAGGGGACCTCCAAAGAAAGTCTTATATCAAGCTATAGCCTATAGCTATATATCATATATCTATATATTCTATATATATATATATTATATAAGCTGAATCCTGAAAACATGATCGATGCCGAATTGTCGGAGCTTGGATAGCGAGAAATATTAGGCCAGCTCTTCGCTCCTGCTTCGGCCACATCCCCAGCAATGTTCGCTTTGGAAAGCCAAAGCAACAGAAGTGCCGTAGTCTTCATCTTTTCCTGCAACGTCCCAAGATCTCAATGGCAAAGAGACTAGTTGATGACACTCATACTTTATAATTTCAAGGGTCCTGGAATCACTGGCATGATCTGTCATGGCAGCATAATGTCACCCAAATAGGTAAACCCTCTAGTTTTTTGGATTTGTTTCAATCGGAAAACCCGCTAGTTTTCGGACAATTCAAAACTTACTTCATTTCTTTCTCAGCTGCAAAGCACATGTGACACACATGTCACAGGTAAATTGAACGATTTGAATCGGGTTCAGTTGAATATGTTGAATTAATGATCAACAGGTGGTGCTAAGCAAATTGAGCAAACGCAGAACACCAACATGTCACAATAAGATCAATAAGTCAAACCACAGTCAAGTCAGTGAGAGATAGTGAGAGTCTACGACTATGGTTTCGATTGGTTTCGTATCACTCTGAGTTGCCGTTTTGTTTCTCCTCCGAGGTCATGGTGATCTTCGGCCAATGCTCCGTAAGCTGCCGCCGTGTGTTGGCCAGCCATGGGTCGTCCGGAAGCAGTTGCAACTCCTCCCAGCTCACATAATCACCTTGCCAACGATATGATGAACATGGATGAGACATGGATGAGACAATGCAAAAAACAATTATAGCTAATAAAGCAGCTCATACAAGTGCAAAATAATCCAGATTGACAGATTTGAAAGATTACACAAAATTCCACTGAAGGCCGTGGCTACACAACAGCAGAATGAGAGCGATGTCGTCTGCACACTGTAACTATCTCTTTCAGACAAACGCACTACGAGTCAGTATATAATTGCTAAGGGTGAACACATCAGGCCACGCTTCTCTGACTTACTCTGATCATTTGTTCGTGTTGGCTTGTGATTTGACACTTTTGTGAAGGAGTCGAGAAATGGCAAAATGGGAAACACACAAAAGCAAATACTATCAACTGCTCACGAACAAATATTTTTCAGAACCTTTCCATACAGGCATGTTGCCAGCAAAGCACAGCACGAGTGTCCAATGCGTCCATAGCAGCCACCGGGGCATCGGGTTCGCTGTTGCCGGGCTAAATTCTGAACATATCCACATTATCCACACATACATTATTGATCATTATTGCATGTTATCATATGTTATCTTCCCCCTGATCTGAGATTACCTGGCCTTACTTTAACCTGTTTGAAATTTAACCTTTTCAGCACTGGCGATGAGGCCCTAAGGAATTGTTGAAAAATGTGAAAAATGAAAACTATGAAACATAATACATATGCGAACGTCCCATGGCAAAAATGCACACCTGTGTTCACCGACCAGGATTGCCATTTTAAGAACTCTGGCTACTTCGGCCAAAGGAGCTTCCAGTGCCACTCCTTGGTTGAAAATTGCTCGCGTGACCCGTTTCACCCTGCAATCCATCAGGGCTCCTGTCCCTCGGTCACGCGCTTGCGGCTATTTTGATGTGGGCTGCAGTGCGCTCTCGGTGAAACCGGCAAGTGGTTACAGAAAAAGTGCTACCCAAGGGAATGCCTCATCAAACCACACACCATTCACAATGAGCTTTGCTTTGCAGTTGCGTTGCGATTGCTCTGCCATGCTTTGCCCAGGTCTGGCACAACTGCTCTTTGGGTACAAGTGGCCCTGCAATAAGTTGACTTGAGGCGGCGCTTCATACCAGCAGTTGGATTGAGAACCAGGACGACAATGTCCCCGTCATGGCAAGTCCTTGCCGAGGTGATCTGAGGTAGCAACTCATCTGTCGTCTGCACGCTGGCCGCTATCCAAAGGCAATCCGTATCTGCTGCCACATCGAAATTGTCAGAGATTGCAGGGGTATGGAGAGCCTCCTGCTTGGCCATGATCGTGTCGCAGGAGTATCCAAGAAGGTTTGAGTATTTAAAGACACCTCGACTGACTCAGCACGGTCTCATGTTGGCTCATCTTTCTGAATCTCCTTCACAAGAGATGCCTCGGCTTCAGTCAGAACACGCTTTGTAAGCATCCGTTCCTTAGTGCACTGGCAATGGCACGCTGTTTAAGGGCATTATTTGTTTTTACTGCCCCCTCTTTCAAAAAGCGTGAAGTTGACGTCGATTTCTTCACAACGTTGCAATCATGGCTGATCAGGAGAAACAACCACCAATACAGCAGAATGTCAGTATTTGTGAGGAGACATGTGCCCCGATAAAGACCGCTCACAATCCACTATTTGCATCTATTTGCAGCATAATTAGCCAGCGCCGTACAGAACCTCTTTCATGCCATATACAAAGGCCTGAGACTTTGTGGTCGGTATTTATAATATATTATATATATATTATATTATATATTTAATTGAGAGCCTGCAAAGCACAAAATAGCAAAAACTAATGCTGCCAAAGTTCCAACAAACCTGTCTGGCTCAAAGCATGTAAAACCTTCTGTTGATGTCGGGAACTTACGTGTTCACTCGGCAACGAGACATCCTGCAATTCAAAATTGCAGAAACACTGGAACGAAATATAACAAGCCTGCGTTCATTGTTCATACCTGCACCTTCGCACCAAAAAGCAATGCTGCTTGTTGCTACCCATCATGCTTCATCCAGACATATCCAGACCGTTTACATCCTTTCACCCTGACTATCTTTTGGGATGAATTTGCAGTGCCGCCTCTGTATACAGGTACTAATAGGTACAACATTTTACAACCTCAATGTCCTGCAGTCCTGCATGACGCCAATCAGTTTCATGAGGGCTCGAAATGGCACAGAAGCATCCTGATCGCACTGAGGTCACTCACTCAAACGACGGCGACCGGTTGGGTGTAAATCAAACCGTTTGGGAGCCATGGGGAGCCGGTGGTGATGGAAGAAGCCCATTAACTGATTATATAATATTATAATATAGATGATTATAGCCTATTATTCATGCCTCCATGAATGAATATTGCACAAGCGCAAAAAATGCCTCCCGCAATATTCTCCCAGTGTTCCACAACATGCCACGACATGCCACATCTGGACTGTCTGGGATCTGTCTCTCTGTCTCTCGCCTCCTGACTCCTTTTTGCCCAAATGCCGACAGCACGACCCCAGCGTGGCCAAAGATCAGGAGATGCCATGGAGATGCACCGCGCAAGTGTCTTGGCCGTGGCAGCGAATCTAACATATACTGGCACAAAAATAACACATTGACATGAACGCAGTCTCTGAAGACAGCTCAAATCTATTCAAATCTGCAAATTGTTTTTTGGATTTTTTTGGGCTTTCATGTGGTTTGATCTGTTTTAATTAATTGCATTTTGTAATGCTCGGTGATTCTTGCAGTAAATGCATTCATAGCGGAGGTGGCCACAAGAAACATACCAGATTGGCTGATGGCTGCTGTGCTTTCCCAGGCGCGGCGCCAGTGATGTGCACTTTGTTCCCGGAATTTCCAGAACGGAAGTACATAGCTGTCCCCTCCTCCTGGGATGACAAACAAATACAAACAGACTATTGATATCTATTGATGGTGGGGTCCAACCTTGACTCAAATAGATTCAAATTGCGCTTTTGAATCTACCGCGCCAAGTGACTGAACATCAAATGACTGCAAGTTTTTTTTTGGTGCAATGGCAAACATCAGGTTTCTTAAAGTTTCTCAAGGTTTCTCATGTTTTTCTTTTCTCAAGTCTGCCTGGAGAAAACCGTTCGAATATCTTCAGATGGCTTTTGAATGCTTTTGAATTGAAGGTTCAATGTTTTTCTATCTTCCAAAGCAGGTAAGCAGGTAACTTCGGTACATACTCCCGGCACTTGATGCACATCTACTGTCCTGACGACTGCGACGGCAAAGCCGCCTGACAAAACCTACCTCAGCAGGTTTGCTAAAGCCAATAATCAGTACCAAGTAGAAGGAAATAAGATGAAATAAGTAGAATTGAACTAAGAGAAAAGAAACAACTGCCTCCTGAGACTCCATGGCTACATCCTGTAACTGCATGCTGCATACCATAGCCGGACTCGTAGCTGCATCATACCTGCGTTCCACGACACGTCAGCTAAGCCCAGCTGCTGCGCAGCGACCCCGCGGCTCAGGCAGTTCCAGGCCAGCCAAACGAACGACGAGGAAGTGGAGCAAATGTTGGGAGGCAGGCAGGCCAATCCTTTCCATCCTCGACGCGCCAAAGACCGCCAAGGTTCGAGCTAAAAGATACACTAGGTAAAGCCTGGTCGAGCAAAAAGTAGCAAATAAACTCATAGAAGCACTCATCCTCTCTTCTCTCTTTGATCAAATTTCACCCATTATCTCATGACTCATCATAGGTGGATATCTGCAGCATTTACTAGCAAGCTTGCTGACCCGATGAAAGCTTCGCAACGTTTCGCAACCAATCACTCAAAATGGGCCAAAGGCTCTCATGTAAAAACTTTATGGCCAAGCGCGGCGGAACTTTCGGATCTGCGGCCAGCTCTGCCAGGCTTCGAGCAAAAACATTCATTTCCTCCACGGCGCTGCAAATGTCATGAACGATCAAGAGACGAGCATGCAGCATAATGAAGTGTAATGAAGACCAAACCGCTTTGCAGCTTTGCTGCCGGGTTTGCCAATTCCAAGTCCTTGATGCCACTTTAGAGAAGGCCTATCTCAGATACTTACGTAAGCAGGAAAACTGTGGCATTATGGAAAACTGTCATGGTGCCATCAGTCAATGCAAGACTGCAATACCCAAAATGAAAGATTGCCAGAGGTGCCGAGTCCTTGCGTCGCATGTAGGCCAACAGCCCCAGGGCTTCGTTCACGCGTCTTTCCTTGACAAAACCAGGTGAGCTGAGCTTCTCTGAAAACGTGAGATTATGTCATACATTGCTTACGCTAGACCCTACGCTACTTACGCGACCACCGTTTTGACTTACCCGGCAGGCGTGTAACTACGTAAAATGACTTACGCAAAGCTTACGCTGACAAGTTCGACTTAAAATCCATAGGAATCTTTATGCCAGAGGCACGAAACAGCTTACGCCAGAGCTTACGCATGGTATTTTGCAAAAAGTGGCTTACGCATGCTTATGCCACTTGCGAAACCCAAGGTTGTGCTTACGCGACCCAGTCATAATAACACAACTCTTCTTAAAGTGTCAGATGTATTCAGGGGCTTTTCTGTGACTGGGATAGCCGCAAGAACCAGTATCCCTGAGCAGCAAATGACACACACCCGTCATTGGTGCCATTGAAGCGTCGCGTAGAGCTAGACGTATGAGTGCATGGAAAGTGCCAGGGCTTGGCAGCATCGCCTGAGAAAGGGACAACATAAAAACACGAGGACACTCTCAAACACTCCAATGTGAGATAAGCAAACCCACCACTAGCAAGACAACGACTGCAAATAATCATTGTTGTGACAGTCATGATGGTCTCGTGTCTTCCTGAAATAGTGAAGTATAGTATAGCAGTATAGTGAAGTTGAAGGCCACTATAATATATACCGTTTCAAGCGAACGTACATGTTGCATCATGTTGCCTAGTGGAGCCACATGCCCTTAGAAGCTTCGATATTTTCCATTAAATAACATTAAATTTAATATGCAATCTATACCGCCGGTCACTCAGTCCTCATCCGTTGTCTATACCACCAAGGTGCAGAGAGGGGCATTGGAAGCTCAGGGCTATGTCCGGGCTTCTCACCTGGGTTTAAGGATCGTTTCAAGCACCGCCCAGAGAGGGTATGCCAAATTGTGCCAAATTGCACAAACGGATTCCACGGTGGGGTTGATTAAAACCGAATTGAAACCCAGGTTTCCAAATGTTTCCAACATGTCCTGCGAGAATGATGAGAATGCCTTGAAAAAGGATGAACGAGGATGGTCAATCCATGTCAATCCAATGTCAATCCTTTTCTTTCCACCCCACTCTGAGAGAAGCAACCCGTGCCAAGGAGGGACAAAAGCTGCTCCTCCTGTCGAACAGCAGCCATAAACAATGCTTAATTTGTATCGTTTTATTGCGGACAGTCCAGCTGTGCAAATGAGGTTGTCCGTTCTTCTTTTCCGGTGAAACGGCTGGTGGATGCCGACGGCAGTTAAAAAACACGGCGGTCGCGGTCCTTATATTTCTTATGGATGACTATGGATGACCGTCAATTTTAAAAGCTGATTGAAGTCCTCTTCGGTACTCACTGCACGCAACATTTCTCGAAGCACGTCCATCGCCTTGGAGAAAGATAGCTTGCCTGACGCGCAGAATGAGCCCTCTCGAAAACATCTCCACTAGCTGCAGCACACCATGTGGATAAGACAATATAAGACATAATAAGACACAGCCATAGCATAGCCATAGCGATTGTGGCAAGGCATTGTGGACCAGCATGACTCTGGCATGACCGTGATACAACACGTGCTTCGCTTTTGGCGCTGCACACGGGGTCTGGAGTCAAAAACTGTTTGTGTTGGCTGGCCACCAGACCCTTTGTTTATCAACAAGTTGGTAAAGTATGGAACAAGTTAGACTAGACATGACTAGAGGATGTTAATATAGACATAGACGTTCAGGCCTTCACCAAGCACCTCGCCTGCAGTTTGTTCGCCATTCTTGCCTCCCTCATACACAGAATAGCCTTTGCCACGTCTTATATTCCTAAGTAAAGGGAGACGTGTGGCACGATCTGATTCCAGCACTAATTTCTGCAGAATACATACTGCTAATGCTGAGTTACCATTGAACTATACAAGTCTGCGAGGTATGTTAACTACTGCGGCTGGGTTTTCATTATGATCATCAAAAAGTACGGGTGGGATCGGAACGCCTACAGCTGTACCTTAAAACTACAACGCAGAAACTCTTTAAAAAATTTTAAAAAGTACCCCAAACTCATTTGCAAACACCGTCCTGCTAATCCCAAAGTCTTAGCCTCATAAAGATAGACTTGCCCCCAAATAACATGTGTTTGATTCATCTTTCTAAATGTCCACCTGCAAATATTTTCATGCATACACCTCCGGGAAAGAACTCGTCTGTTGAAAATATTCAGGGGATCTCAGGGGAGAGTATGGGACAAAAAAAACACGGATTTACTTTACACGGCTTTAAAACTGACCCAATCACTCCGTGAGGTACTCGCCAAATTCTTAACATACCTGATGGGCTTGTATACATTGAACCAGTGCCAAAAAAATGGGTTTAAACCTCCGCATGAGGCGACAGATAGCTGGCCAAGAAGAGGTACAAGCAGGGCATCATTGTTATCCGTCTTATCCGTTACTGAGGTTACAGTTTCGAAGATGTTGGGAGGCTGTGTCGAGAAGCATTACAACAAGCAACAGCCGGTTGACCAACCATTACACAACACATCTCAACATAACGACCACAAAAACTACTGGCTGTAAAGCAACTACTATTGCCAAAGTGACTCGTTTTGTTCGCGCTCAACTTGACGCCGCAAGCGAAGACGATGGAAATGGCAACGAAGTTTCACCTCATCAAGAAGGACATCGACAACAACCTGTATATTGATGACAAATATAGTCGAATAATGTTGAATAGTTGTGACATCTGTGGCTTCGTTGTGACATGTTGTGACGATGTTGGAAGCGCTTGTGGGGGTCCACATATTCGCTCCCAATGTTCCAATGCATCTAGTGATGTGCAGAGGTAGAGGGGTTAAGTGCTTTGACATGGCTTGGCTTCCGCTTCGGATGAGTGAACTGTGTGAACAGAGTGCGAAGAGTGCTATGCGATGCTACGCGTTGCTCCAATCTCCAGAGACCTGCCTCCGGCAGCAGAGCTCGAAATTGGGCCATTGCTCCAATGCAAGACATGCACGGTGTTTGGTCCACGAGAAGGCGTACTTCTCCATGAATAGATCTGGTCCTGGACACTTGCGAGCTCTCGTCATGCTGTTACATGCTACTTTGGCACTAGACTGCTTTGTGAACAGGTCTTGATCGCAATAAGCTTCCATTCTCAATTACAGGACTTACAAGTATACTTACAAGGTTGCAAAAACACCAGCCGCATTCGCATTCAATCTGTGTTCACTGTAGTATGCTAATGTATGCTACCATATGCTACATTATGCTACCAGGTTACCAGGTCATATCAGGTCAGTGGTCTATGTCCTTCCAGGCCTTGCATCTGAGCTGTGGCCAAGCTGCCGAGCCTCACGTAGGACATGAGCCAAGGCCTGGAGCAATGAAGTGTTTCACTGATTCGAATTCCCCAAAGTTTTCCAAAGCAATCAAAAAGAAAGGTCAGCAGAACCATCAAAACCTGTAAAAAATCAGTTCGATTCTATGTCTATAAACGAAGGCACTATCTATATTATGCTTATAGGTACGGATCGGTTTTACAGCACGTATTGTTTAAGTTGCATTTAGTTGCAAAGTACAGTAAGATCAGTAAGGCCCCGCCGTGTCATGGAGAACTTATGGGATGCCAGGTAGACTTGTGGGGAAGGCACCTCCCATATCTTCCAATGAGCTTGGAGGATAGTGAATGTCGCATTACGTTCTCATAATGTCTCTGATGCTGCTTGCTTCAAATATCAAGCTTCTATCACTTCCATCTCTTTCACAAAACAATTATGCGGCAAAAATCAAAAGGTAGCGCAAACACACGCATTTTGTTTGCATGTCTCTCCCACTGTGAGGAATAAAGCATAATCGCTGGGCAGTCAACTGGACAGCGCACTCGCCGGGTCCAAGTGCACGAGTCTGTCAACACTTTCCCGTCACAAGAATCTGTTCTTCAAAGGTCCCGTTGCCCAAAGGCTGGCGATCTAGTCACCAAAATGCATCCCATTCTGGGTCAGCTCAAGCAGCTCAGGGGCAATTTCCTGTGAACTTTAAAACTCTTTAGACTTTAGAATCCTCTGTGCAATTTTTTAGTTATAGCATTTTATAATATTTTATAGCTATCCTCCACAAACATCTACGAATATCCTGCATTCACTGACTTGCGCAGTGAAGGTTGGCTGTACTTGGTGATGATGCTGCCAGGCTTTCCATGGGCTCCTGGGACACCAGGTGGAGGCCGGCTGTTGAGGTAGGAGGCAACTGCTTCCAACTTCTTCATCCTCTGCCCCCAACTTTGCAACTTTTCAACCTCTGGCTGCATCAATCTGACATGTTGGATGTTTTATGATGTTTTGGTACATTGATCTGCAATCAAAAGTTCAATATAAGTTCAATCCACGTAGTCCAATTGGGTCTGCAAACTTCACACAGGAGAAGAATGCTAATGAATGCTACTACCTGCCTTTGTCATCCTTGTCAAGGTTTCGGGAGAAATGAAAACGAATTTGCGCTGGAACTTGCCAACATCAAACCGTATGATCAGAAGGTCAACCTTTGCAGCTTCTTGCAGGTGGCCCCAGCTCCAAATAGTTCCCACGACCAACGAGTTGAAATGCGAAAGCATAGTAGTAGAAGACTACAACATATTATACTTATAGCATCTTATAGCCGCTACCAAGTTTTGTGAGGAATGACCGCTGCAATGCCGTAGTTGGCAAGTCCCAAAGTATTGCGTAACCTTATCAGCCTTATCATGATGGCAAGGACGGCAAGGAGCTTTGGAAGCCGTCGCGGGATCTGTTTCGTTCAAAGAATCCAGCACAGTGAAAAGCATGAACTCACCGAAGTGTGGTCGCTCCCCCCCGAAGAATGGACCATCCAGCTTGGATTCCCAAAGCTGTAGTGTCTTCAAGAGATCCTTGTCTGTTACTGGCTGTTGTCCAAATTGAACATGCATACAGCTCTTGCACGCTTGAGTAGAAACTACAATCAGGGAAAGGAATTCGGAATATGAAGAAATTCAATTAAAAAACACTTGATGTTTCTCTCCATGGCTTTTTACCGCACCATGTGCAAATGAGGATGCAAATGAGGATGCAAATGAGGATCTCAACAAAGATAACAAAGTCTATATCATGCATTAGATTGTAAAGTTTATTAAAGTTTCTATCAAACTCTGGCAAGCATCGCTGTATGGAGGAAGGTCTGCCAAGTTTCCATGGTATGTGTTCGGCAGTTCCCCACGGAGGATTGCATCTGTGACCTCCTCCGGGTAGGATGCCAGCATGCAAACGGGGAAAATGAGTGGATATGTGTTGCAAGCCGCAGCCATTTCGTTGGCTTCAGCTGTCTTTCCTGGCGCAAATGCTTCGGGATTTTGCTCCGCGATGAAGCGCCCAATGTCGGCAGTCTCCGGAATCATTTCCCCGGTGGGCAGCTGTAGAACCTGGGCAACAACTTCACACTTTACATATATTGTACCCTATAGTTGGATGGACTTAGGTGCGTAAGAATCAAAATCCACTGAGAAGGAAAATCACTGCCAAGTGACTGGCAAGCCTCGATTTCCTGCGGGTCTGGTGACCACTCCTGGCACACCTTTGCCTTCAGGCATCTTGTCCTTCATCACCTTAAAGTTCGGTTGCAAACCTACAAAAAAAGAAAACAAATAATCCTTCTGACTCGGGTGATCTCGGGTGCATATGCACGATTCGAAACAGGTTCTTCAACTCGGCCCCGGAACAAGCTGGTGGCGAAGTTGAAACCGATTCAGTACTTGTCTAACGTGCCGAGAAAACTGCCAAACCAAGGCTGTGTGACACTCCATTCCTCTGGAGTATAAAGGCGATCAACATATTCTTTTCCTGCCGTCCGAAGGAGCATGCGCAAAGCCTCACCTCTTCCTCTCACTGGGAAGTAGTGCAAAGTCACTGGAAATTTACCTTGGCCGGCAGATTTACCAAACTTCATCGTATTCAGCAGGACTCTCTGACATTATAGTGCTGAAAAAGTGATCACTACAAGAACATGTTGGTGGTTGAGCCCCTTCTTTGCTTGGAGCAAAGTGTAAAACACAGCCCTGGCTGCGCTGTTTACTTTTCAAACTTCAAACGGTCTCAAACAACACCAACGCATTCTGCTTTGCTGGGATGCAACCAAGTTCCACTTTGCCTACCAAGGCTGGTTTGATTTAATTGCGGGACCATTGGGGAGCCAAGGGAAATATACAAAAACATAGTGAATGTCAGCTATTTTCGTGAAACCGAGGTGCTCTGACCACGACCTTCGAAGGACTTGCCATCTTTGCCCCATTGCGATCCATTCGCTACAAAAGCATAATTTGCCTCAGCTGTCTGTAGCAAAAGACCCAACATCTCTTAGCAATTCCGTTCATCTTTCAAGTAGAAGCCTAATATATTCATTTTTGTTGACAGTATCACGCATGTTCCAACATGGGTGATCCGACAGGCTTTGACTGCTTGAATAGAAATGGAGACAGCATTGCAAATCACAGTGGTGCCAAGTGATTCTACAACACTTGCAAAATCTTGCAATCAGTTTCATGGGAATAATGCCTATGTTGTTTGTGCTTATGCATCAATGCACGCTCTGCCACGGCAGCCACGTGACAATGATGTCCTCATCAGGGCAATTACCATTTTGGAACTCTGGCAAAGCTCTCACAGCTTCAAGCAGCTCAGAAATACGAGGGTCTTGTATGAGTTGAAAATCACGGTAATGGGCCAGCGTGACCTTAGTTTCTTTGGTTCTCCGCCTAGTCCAAGATTCCAACTGCACCAAATGAAACCAAATGGATCTTCACAATCATTTACAACATGGCACAACTGGTGACTTTGGCAGTGTGGCACAGAAGCCCTTTTGATGATGAGGGGAAATCAAAAGTGGATCAAAATGGTACAGACGAATCTTGGCTGCTTGCAGGTTGCACTCAAACGGTGCAGAAAAGGTCCACAATGCACATCAGCCAAGGACACAGCTCCTCCGACGCAAAAGCGGCCTTCAGCAGCGAGGACGGATCGAAATTTCTGCATGCTGGCGTTGATCTTGTCCGCCCATTCCTGATCTTTTGCTGGGTCTTGATTGCGAAGCAAACCAAACAACCTGAGCACAAGCGGCAAACAACATCAGCCCGTATCTCTCCGTCTGACCCAAATAAGGAAAATAGAAAAGAATACGTGAAATTAGGTGAATACGTCTGGACAAATCTCGGATAAGGCACGATAAGGCTAAAATAGACTGAACAAGCCCAGCAACCCAGGGACCACGTCATTGAATTTCTTCATTGCAAGACGCATGTGGCTGGCTTTCACGGGGTCACTTGGCACAAGTTTGGGCGTGGACGTCTGTGAGATCATGTCGAAGTACTCAGCCAGGATCTCGGATTCAGTGATGATGTCGCCTAAGAATGCTCCAACAAACTGTCAAAACACACGTCCATTATCCATCAGTATCCATCATTATCCTCCATGGGCATCTCCACTGAGACTGACCACTTCAAGATCCTTAAGATCCTTAAAGCCTCTAGCTGTCGAAAACATCAGGCATCATGAAGCTGCCGAGTCTGCCAAATTTGCCAAGTCACCACTGTTGGTCTTCAGGCTAGGAACTTCACCGCTTGGATTGACAGATTTCTTGTATTCATCTTTCATTGCCCTGGCAAACACGATGTCGCCCAGAGCAATGTGAGCCCCTCTTTGTACTGACCCAAGTGGATCCAAATGGCATGTGGGAGTTGCAAGTACTGCAGTCAACCGGGCTACTGTGCAATTTTGGATCACCCTTATACACTCAATCTGGGCAAATCACAATAATGTAAACATGAATCGATGCAAAGAGTAGTTGCTGTCTTTTCCTCTTCATCATCACCCACTGTAAGAAAGGTGCTTTTGACTCGATGGTTAATTACGTGTTTTTTGCAGCTTTAGTCTTCAGCCCGTATAAGTATAGCTGGGTGCCACCAAATCCACTCCACCAAATCCAAACACTTGCTGTACTTGGTCAAGTAGCTGGAGTTCTTCCACAGTCATGCCTTCAAAGTTCTTGGTTGCTCCCTGGATGGCCTTAACACCGAGGCGTTCCGCAAACTCCACTTGCCGCCCGTAGGGAACATATTGCACCTTTGTGTCCGTTGGGGGCCGCAAGGCCCGAGCAAACATGGCCCGATGGGAAAACGGACAAGAGTCATTCGTGTAGTGAGTCGCCATGGGTGACCCGGTGATTGCCCTGTGCACACAGCACAACTGATACAACTGTCTAAGCGGCGCGCGACAAATCGTGAAGTCACAGCGGTCACTCTTTTCAAGACATCTCAAGACTCAAGGTCAAGAACGATCACTGGTCGTTCAGAGTGTCAACATGTGTCAACTGTGCAAAGTTTGGAAGCAAAGGAATACCTCTTCAAGGGATAAGTGGGGATAAAGTCACATGATACGAGTTTGGGACTAACCGGCCTAACCTTACTTTCTTTCCACCATGACAACCCCCAAAACAATCTGCCGCGCTGAAAGGATGGTCTTTGAATCCCCGGCAGATCAGGGACGTCTGAAGCAACTGAAATCAACGGAATCATGCGGAATCAATGGAACCACACCACGCCATCCACGCCATCCACGCCTGAATTTCACAGTCGAGTGCTCGGCTGTAAGTACTGAGCGCCAATGGGACAAGGGGCTCCACTGACCTCCATGGACTGCGAGTATGGCACGTGCACATTTTTCCACTCACTAGTGAGCCAGTAGTGGCCACACAGTCAGTGTCGCTAATTCATGATTATTATGATTTGTGTGTTGAAAACGCTAGAATCATCTAGAATCCATGATTCGCGTTGGTACTGGTGAAATCAGCCGTCAAATGTGTTGTCACCAGTGCAATCCATGCAAGCAAGTAGGATCATAATCTATATATAGTATAGGTATATACCTGGTCTACGACTATCTATGACTATCAGCAATCCGTGACAAGAATGCAAAGTCAGAAAACCTACGACACAACCCAACCCCAAGCACTAAATAAACAATTGGTAGGCAAAGACCACATCAATCCACTTCAAGCATGATTCATATTGCGCCACTGACGCCCTCCCTTGAAGTCCGTCCAACAATGGATTTTTCCCCACCTGCCAGGTGAGGGTTGTTAGATTTTATCAGAGTTGTTCTCCTCCTCCTCCTCCTCGGCTAGCTGTCCTCCTCCTCCTCCTCCTCCTCCGCCTCCTCCTCTACTCTAGTTTCTCCTCGACCATGTCTGCATCAACTTCCACCTCCACTTCCGCCTTGCCAACTCTTCGCCAAGCTCTTCGCCAACTTCCGAGCTCAGTGCGCACTGCTGGACCTCAACCTGGGACCTTC
>Ga0126342_10012193_pt1 | contig 15341 bp, 15 predicted proteins | sample Cyp1metagenome_FD_92528 | JGI IMG/M metagenome (GOLD analysis project Ga0126342, IMG submission 92528) | Coral microbial communities from Lord Howe Island, Old Settlement Bay, Australia - Cyphastrea 1 metagenome | ecosystem: Host-associated > Invertebrates > Cnidaria > Coral ...
CCGAAGGGCCTGCAGCTGCCGAAGGTTCTGCAGCTCTTTCTCGATGCGGCGGTCCCGGTCCAGGCTTTGGTTTTGCCACCGTCTGCGCCACCCCTTCAGCTGGGTCTTCTGCACCACCGGCATGACACACAGTCAGCGAAGCGCTTGGGTCTCTTGATAAACAAATTGCTGCGGATGCGGGAATCATCATTCACGCCTACATGACCTTCCATTCTTCTCCCATCCATCCACGCCAAACCACTGACTAGTTGCAGGATCAATCCCATATATGTGCATCTATATAATACGTATGTGTATACATATACATATTTATATATATATAATGAGGGCAGAGGCTGGGTTCCCCGGAAGGCAATTGAAGTTCATTGTGTTCCAGTTTGAAAAATGTCATGTTTCACTGTGTTTTACAGTGTTTTGTGTTCTTCTTATAGCGTGAGAATATCAGGAATTAGTTCCACATGCGGACAACATATCCGGGATATGTTGTCCGCTCTTTCAATGTTTTTTGTTCAAGTTCATCAACTTATGTCATTTTTGCTTTTCCCATAGGTTCTTTTGATAGACATAAAAATGTCATAATCCACCAGAGAACCATGGGCGAAATGAACATGAGCCTTTCTTCTCTTCATATCCACAAAGCCGTTTTGAAAGCATTCGTAGGTGCACAAGCCCCGTTCACTTTGTGTCGGTGGCATTTGTTTGGCTTCCAGCACTGATTGAAGACCTGGGTGTCTGTGAATGTAAAAAGCTGATAAAAATTTACGAAATTCCAACGTAATAACATCTTCGACGTAACAACATCTTCAACGTAACAACATCTTCAACGTAACAACAACTTGAACGTAACAACATCTTCAACGTAACAACTTCTTGAACGTAACAACAATTTCAACGTAACACCCTCTTGAACGTAACAACATCTTCAACGTAACAGCACCTTCAACGTAACAACATCTTCAACGAAAAAACTTCTTGAACGTAACAACAACTTCTTGAACGTAACAACATCTTCAACGTAACAAAATCATCAACGTAACAGCACCTTCAACGTAACAACATCTTCAACGTCACAACATCTTGAACGCAACAGCATCTTGAACGTAACAACATCTTGAACGTAACAACATCTTGATCGTACCAACATCTTCAACGGAACAACATCTTCTGATGATGCAATGCAATGAACGTGAACATCACCCCCCACCCCCCCATCTGTATGCAAGAACGATCTTCAACGTAACAACATCTTCTGAGGACGCAATGCAATGAACGTTAACATCCCCCCCACCCCCTATCTGTATGCAAGAACGACAAAATATGCATATATCAGAGAGAGAGACTGAAGGTTCCTACGTCTTCCGGGGAAACCCCAGCCTCTCCCCTATAATTATGTGTATATATATATATATATATTAATACGTATATATATATAAGCATGTATATATATATATGTATATACACATATATGTATATAATTATAACCATATACCTATATATAATATATATATATATAAAGATAGATGTAGATACAATCCAAAATAGTAATGATATGTAATAAAGACCACAATAATAATAGAATAAAATACTAATCGTAATACGAATAGCGATAATAACAACCACAATGAAAATAGTAATAATATTGGTAATGATAATTAATAATAACAATCATCATAATAATAGTGATGATAGTAATAATGTACTTGTGTGTCTGTGTGTCATAGATCTGCAACCCCTCACCTGGCTGCGCCGTCGAACTCGGCAGATCGCTCAGCCGCGGCGGCAGGGGCTCACCCGGCAGGGCCGAGAAGCCCTTTAGGGCAAAGGCCTTGGAAAAACCTAGGAAACCTAGGCATTTACCATTCAAAATAGGGATTAATCATGGAAAGAATGGTGATTTTACCACTAGAAGTAAGGTGTTTACCATTGAAAATAGGCTTTAACCATCAAATATCGCTGATTTTAGCAGCAAAAACGGTGATTGCTGCGATCAAAAGCATGAAATAATCATCAAAAAATTGGGATTAAATGGTATATCATCATATTTACCATGGTCAAGGAGGGGATGAATGGGTTGTGGTCATCCATCCCATTTCTGTACGGGGAATCCAAACATGATTGGTAGATCCCTACTACTGGATTGATGACTATCCTCCAATGTGGGGATGTAATATTATATAATCCCACTCTTGACCATGACATAGCTGAACGATGCTGAACGTATGTGCTATTGAGAAAATATTTATATTCATATACTTCTATTTACTCAAAGAGTTAGGAACGTATGAACCATCTTTACTTATTTGTTGATATCAGTTGGTTTGCTTTTGTTGTTGTCGATTACTTCGTCTATGTGGTTACAATTTGGGTCAATACCATTGTTCATACTTAACGACAGGAAATTCTATTCAGCATGGCATTTCTCGACCAAGAAACAGGGATCAAGACTAGAGCATTTTCCTGCAAAAAATAAGATGTGTGTGCTCAAAAATACTGACCTGAAAAATGGATGGCCAAATGCTACCATCTAAGCCACAAACATGGGAGTTTCAGTTTTACCATGGCCACTGAGAGTGGGAAAGAACGAACCTCTTTTTCAAGTGGACAATGCGTGACAAACCCCATTGCTTGTTGGTCAATATCCTAATCTGGGATTGTTAATATCCCCATTCGTGGTGATTGTGAATTTCCACACAAGCTAAAAACCCTGTTGTTAACACTTAACCAATACACTGAATTCCCTGTAGCCAGATGGAGGTTTCTTAAAATGGGTTATCCCTAAAACTATAGCTTTCGGTTTCAGTCCTAAATTGGTCTAATGACTTGGATAATTTGGGGGTACCCCCATGACCTAGGAAACCTCCAGATGTCGCCCAATGTTTATGGCCCAACAGTAGCCATTTCATCCCAATTTCATCCCTCGGCCCCTCGGACTTCGCACCTTGAGGTCCTCCACTTCACGGTCTCCCTCAAAGTCATAGACGCGATTGCCTCGCGCCGTTGAAGCCACCCAAAATCGGAGCCGGGGTCGAAATCCTAAATGCCTAAAAGTTCGACGGGTGTAGAGGGAGGGAGGGAGGGAGGGAGGGAGGAGAGAGAGGGGAGATTCATGGTGATTTCAATTTGTTCTCCTGATCCTTCAAAGATTGGTTTCTCCAAAAATATTGCAGCAGCGACTAGAACCCGCCTGCCACCAGCTTCATGGTTGGAAAACGCTCGACGCGCCACAGTTCCGTCAAAGGTCGAAATTGTTGTGCGTCTAAGCTAGCCACCTGAACCTTGGTTTTCTTGGGAGCTGGTCCGACCATAATGGGGCCATGGGGGTATTGTGATTCTAGTAGGGTATCGGTATAGTAATCACCAAATAGACAGAAAAGTGTATAAATATGTGTGTGTGTATATATATTATATATATATCCAGGATGGAATAGATATGAATAGATCCAGGATGGAATAGATATGAATAGATTTGGTGTTCCCCATGACTTATAGTCCTCCATTCCTCCATGTGTTTTTAATCTTTTTTGGTGATGCTTTAGGATATAGGATACCCTTATATGGTGGAGGATTTTCTTCGATCTCCCCAGATCCGGAATGTGAAAAACTGGAACCTTTACGGAACTTTTTCCGTAAAGGACAACTCAAATTATATCTATTGTCTATTGTCCTTTCAATACGGAAAGCAAAAACAACTGAAGGACAACTCTATATATTGTTTCTGCTTTTAAATAAAACAGTGTTCCCAGAAACGTGTAAAAAAAAGAAACGTTCTTTCCAAAATCTCAATCCAGTGATCAGATGTCGCCAGAAATGATCGCCCTCTGCACATGTCGCCATGAGGCTTGATCTTTGAGTTCGAGTGCTAGGGATCCCCAGGTGCTTTCCATGCTCCTGGGGGTTCAAACAGGCAACACCCTGTCAGACTGTGAGTTAACAATACCTAAAATGCAAATCGCATCCAGTTTCCTGCAGTGTCCACAACCTCGCAGGTAGAAGACGATGAACCTTAGCCAAACTGACAACAGCTTCGTATCATCCCAATTGGTCCGTCCACCACCGGATTTCTAGACCAAACTCCACAAAGCTGTTGCGTTGGCAGTGCCCAAAGCCTTAAAGGTTATCAGTTTCTACTCTGTAAGTTCTTGTGAAATCCTGCGACAGATTGTATACCATCCCCAAAACTAACATGACGAGTTGGGGTTGGAAGACTACTTTGTTTGTTCAATTCTCAGGGTCTATGTCAGTTGGGGGGATGGTATTAACCACAATGATTGTCAACAGTCATTTAATATCCATCAATATCCTGAAATATGCTGTAAATCCCACAATAAATCCCACAATACTTGCCATTTGAACAAGAAATTACTACCTTTTCACAGCCCCACTGAACCGCTTCCAATAAGATCATCCCAAGGAACATGGCTTTTGCAGACGACCGCACCACCTCTTCCATGTCGCCTGCCACCCAACTCATCAAGGCCCATCAACCCAATGATTTATGGCGATTTTGATCACCATATTATTATGGGGGGTTATACCGTTATACCATATTTATACCATATTTATCCATATTTGGTATAATAAATATCAAGCCAAATCACCATGTCACCATGTTCATGGCGATTTTAAATCATCATCCCCAGTCATGGGAAAGATCGCCACCAGCACCGGAGTTTCGGTGCCTGAAAGGCTCAGGACATGTTCGCCTCCAAACGCTGGTGAACCTCACAGACTTGTCCCGATGACGAGCTGACTTTTACCATGATTTTAAGCGATTTTAGTGGGAATTTTTACAATTTTGGGGGGGTATATACTAGGGATATAAATTGATATATCTCAATCAATATATATATATATATTATATTTATTTATTTATTTATTTATTTATATTTATATTTACATACCCAATGTGGATATGTTGGGATATGAATCGGGATATTGATCGGGATGTTGACCAACAATGGGATTATGATTGGACAATCGTGGAATGAAAGTGGATCATTTGGCATTTAGCCAACAAAAGATGGGGGTGACCAGCAAAAACACTGGTGATGATCGTCATGTGAGGGTTCCTAAGTCATGGGGGACATCGAGGTATCATCCAAGTTATTGGCAAAGTTGAATTGGGAAACCAGTGGTGAACTGGAGTCCCCTAATTTTAGGATACCCTCATGTAGAGAGACAGATAAAAAAAGGAACCAACGAAAAACAAATAATAGTAAATAGGTGGATGGACAGATAAATTGACAAATAATTGAATCGCTCAACAAATACGTTTGAGGATACAATAGATGAGACCTGACCTATACTTCAAGGACCCCAAATCAGCTCAGTTCCAGGCTCTCAGTTGAAGGCTCCTGTGTCCATTGGGATCCCCATCAGCGCAGCGAAACACAGATGGCCCAAATCCGTGGCTAGCCTACAGACATTGGGTCCCAAAGCAATTGCAAACCCCACCAAGATGTTTGTTGGATGAGATCAAAAAATAGTTGTGGCCAAATTTTGTTCAACAGATTTCAACTATTTATCCTCTGGTATCAGAAAAACCGTCTGGTTCTTATGAAAAACCTTCCATTTCTGTTGGATTTGGCACCAGTCCATCTCGTGGACGCCCGGAGGCCCTCGCTATCTCGCACCTGCGATTGAAGGTAGCCACCCAGCGCAAAGGACTTCAGTGCTTCGAGGCTCCTGGGCGCAGTCATGACTTTTTGGGGTTCTAATTTTGAGGGTCCCCTCCAAAATCCAAAATTAAACCATTTATGACTCTTTTATATTATATAGTTCTTAAAACCAATGCTTTTGGGGATCCCCCTTTTTAAGAAACCCCCATTCGGATATCGCCAGTTCACAATTCACTGCAAAATCATGGACTACCATGGAAAAGTCAAACCAAAAAAAAAAGAATGATGAATTTCAACTGGACGATTGACAAGGTCGAGCAAACAAGGAACAAGCACACTATGCGGTAATGGGTAGGGGGATATATATATATATATACATATATATATATACAACCTAATGGACAAAGTATTCACGTCATATGGACGAAGCATTCACGTCAGGCCTACTGGTTGGTTTGTAGGTATCCCCATGATTGGTTATCATCGTCACCAATAAAATAGGTAGTATAACCTCCTATTATCATCAATCAACAATGGCATCTTTAATGCTTCATATGTGCCATGGTCATCCCACCACTAGGAATCCTTAGTCACTGTTGTTCCCATCTTAAATGGTGGTGGTATGACCATCCCCCAGTATGGATGTATCCTCCAACGTTAGAAAAAGTTAGTGATGATGTGATGTATCTCCTTCCCGATGAATGTGGGGGCTTCATGGGTTTCCTAAAATAGGGCTACCCCCAGTTCTCATCCATTTTTGATCATTGTTAGATGGGGATGTTCCATGAAAAATCCAAAAATCATCCCCTCACAAAATCACCATGGCAGCCACCATGGCACCCCCTAAATGTCGCATCCTTCCACCGCGAAAATCGTATCGCTTTCCACCCGCCACCAGAACTAAGGTGGGATAACCTGGGAGACATGGATACCCCCTGGTAACATAGCTATGGAATTTAATGGCTTTTTTCATGAGATATCGATGATTTAATCTGAGATAATGGGAATATAGTGGGATATAACTGATATAACCATGAAAACTACCATAGCTATTGAAAATCACCTTTTAAAATAGCAAATCAACTATAAATGAGCCATTTTCCATAGCTATGTTAGTCTGTTAGTTTACCAGAGGGTAATAGTGGTTATCATATTGGGGTTGTATATCGATCGACAATGGGATTGTTATGGCCATGTGGATGGGAATCTATTATATAGTCCCTATACTGTAATATAACCCTGGGGTCAACAATGGGAATATCATGGGGATACAATATGTACGTGTATATATATATAACCAGAAACATTGGACGAATGGTTTTTGGTCATGCAAAAAATAATGGAAATCCAAACAATCCAATCATAATGGGTGTATACATCCAGTTCACTCAATGGATTAATGACCATCCCCCAATATGGATATGTCCCACTCTTGACCATGGCCATGGCGCATGTGTACATGCAATCCAGTATGCTTATGGATGAGATCTAGATACTGATGATCCCAACCCCAACCATTGATGATACACTTCCTGGAATAGACTAGACTACATAATAGAATAATTTATAAAGATTGGGTGGAACATGAAAGTGCAGCATCTCTAAGTAAAAAGTCCTGTGTGGACCCATTTGATGCAAAATCTGAAACCCCAAAAACCGCAGGGTTTTGATCACATTCCCCATTGAATCATTGATGATTTTGGGGTGTCCCAAAACCAGGATCACCTTTTGAGCCCAAGCCCGACGCCTGTCACATCCCATTCATCAGCCAGGCTCTCCTGGAAATAGTTTACTGTAGGTGTTTCTTCGGATCAGTCCGAAGAAACATAGTATATGACCTGAAAAAATATAGAAAGGTACTGTGTGTATTTGGGTGTGTCTGAAAATAGTGTAGCCCTAAACCCAATGGTTAATGATCATTATCCCTATTAAATGTCTATAATTGGGAATATACACTATATTCAGACAAACCCATTTATTGATCACTATTTGAATCAGTCTTTTATGTTTCTATCTTTTTGGGGGTTGCTATAGACTAATATTCACTAGTATCGCTTGAAAACAAAAACTTGTGAACATAACCATGACATGGGTGCGATGAGTACTGTATGGTGTCAAAAGTTGGCACTTCAAATCTCCGCTTCTCTACATTGAGAACCCTCAAAACATGGCATCCACAAGATGGAGAAGATGACCGTTTAGATATGTCAAAATAGATGTTGCATATTGTTGCATTAAATTAGCCAGGGCAATCTCAGAGAACATGTGAAATATATGTATCATATATATATATGTACTGTATATGAATATATGTCACATGAAATGGCCAGATAAAATTTCAAAGTCTGTCAAAGAGTTGTGCGCCATGACCGCCATGATCAATGTCAGAAAATATGTCAGATGTGAGTAACTATGTCAGAAAAACTAGTTCTGTAGAATCTAGGTCAGTCTACGTGTCAGACTATCGGTCACAGTGCATGTCAGGATAAATACCAGAGTCATGTCAGGAATTTCACGGCGCAACATACTGTCCACTGCCAGCCGGTCGACCTCGTAGGTGGCATCCACTTTGGCCACCGCGACCTTACCTGGATCCAAATGGATCCAACCATGATCTGTGGAGGGAGCGAGCACTACAAGGTCTGGCATCGCTAGAGAAGGCGAGGAGAAGCAAAGGAGAAGAGGAGAGGAGTGGAGAGGAGTGAAGTTTTTGCCGTCCAAATCTAGGGTGTTGTTCCGAGCTTTGCTGCAAATCTCAATTAGATCAATTCTTTGAAACATATCGAGTTCGACATGCTGATCTTGGCTGCATACCCCGAGGTTTTGATTTGGCTTGAATGCTGCAATCCCCTGTCCCTGGCTCCTAAATTGTGATGGCATACGCGGCATATGCGGCACATGCATCTGTGGCCGATGAATCCATCGGCTATCGAAATTGCTCAAAGTTTACCGCAGGAACCAATTGAAAATGTATTCCACAGCTTGACAAACCACAATAAATCCATATAAATCCCATACTAGATTCACTAGATGTTGTGCAAATCCATCCACGTCATGATAGTTTCCCCTCAATCTCAGCACTAGTCTCCCATCTATCCTCTGGCAATCAAACATGGCCATGGAAATCCCCACCCATCTCTAGATGATTTTCCCATTCAAACCTCCATTTCGTTCGTGGTTTTTCCATTGCCATGTTTGATGACACCTAAGGGTAACCATACAGTGTCATCACACTAGTAAATCAGGATATCACATATTTCTTGTTATAACTTCTTATATTTATATCCCCATGAATATCCCATGAAATCCCTATTGACCACCATATCTAGACCTTCAGCCAATGGCCTTCAAGCTGTTTCGCCAGCTGTTCCCACACTGACGCCAAACGCTTGCAGTGCCCGCAGTGTGGAGAGTAGAATTCCACCTGAGCCGCAGGGTCCCTGCGGGGTCCCTAGGGGCCGTACAGGCCTGGACAGGATCACAAAGTAGTCGCTTTGCAATATGGAAACCCATGGTGAAATGGGGTACCGCCCTTCGAATATGTTCTAAACGTTCTAAGAAACCCCCGAAGTTGTAGCAATTTGAAAATTGGCACCGATAGAAAGGGGGAGAGTCTCAACAGGGTCCCAAAACCTTGAACCTTTACCCATAGCCAAGTGGGTTTGTCTCAGCTTACCCCCAAAAAAACTTCCGTGGTTGCTCCCTGTTGATCAAGTACAGTTTAAAACTGCCCCCATTCAAAATTCAATTGTTCACCTTTGAAATGGCGTTTCATCATCTTTCCCCATTAAAACTGCCATGCACGCCAAAGTACGAACACCGTCCCAGACTGCCAGCTGCTTCGCTGGGTACCCTGACAAACCACGGCTGCTCCATGCCCTCACCTGGTTTCGTGGCGCAAACGATCCCCGCTCCACTTGATCCCCGGGTCAGTGCCCAAAAAAAAAAATACAGGAGGGTACCCCTAGATTCATAGGAATTCCAGTGCTTAAATATGCTTAAATCAACCATTTGTTAAGGCCATTTTTAGCTTGAAGCATTGAAACTCATTGAAATTCATCCGATTCCTGGCACGGCAGACGGGCGTCTCCATCCTGGCCGAGAGGCGAACGCTGGTGGAAAAGTTGCCTCGGTGGATCCCTTGTCCCAGGATCGTAGCCGCGGAAACGAACTGTGGCTTGGAAGGGTCACCCAGAAAGATCCAGAAAGCATGAGACAGCAAAATCCCCAGCATACCTCCCAACCGCATCCCCATCCCCTGTCCCCTATACCCCTTTGCCGCCACAACACTTGCAGTCAGCACCTGCACTTCTCCAGTTGCTGCGGGTGTTGCCGCTCCAAGTGCCAGGGCACGAAACCTGAGACTGTTGAGCTGAAACCATGGCTGGGCGCGCCATTTCTAAATACGAGCAAGTTTGGGGGACCCCAAGTTCCACCCATACCCAAAGGTCCAAGGACAGGCAGCCACATACTTGCAGCAAGCCAAGTGAAGCTAAACTTCATAGTCAAAAGTGGCTGCGCTGCAAGCACTAGACCAATTTCCAGGTGTTGATTCTGTCCGTTACAGCCCCACTTCACTGATAGTCCCAGCTGCAATGGCCTAAGACCAGCTAGAAGTGTGCAAAAGGTTGAAAACAGTTCCAAGTAGTGTCCACAAATGATGGATCGCGAAATAAAATCTCACCTTCAACACGTCTGAAGTTTTGTGCATCTTCGACGAGACACAGCACATTGAGCCATAGGATCGACATGCAGGCCGTTCCAACCCCCCTTGCAGCTCCACAATGGCGCGTCTCTACTCCTGTCTTGACATAGTCTCTTAAAACTCTGAGCTCCAAACTCCAAACAAAACAAAGATTTGTCCAGATTGTTTGCAACGAGTAAGCTTTTTTCGGCTTTTGCTCAGTAAACGTTCTATCTAGTGAACTTCATCTTGCAACATGTTCCAAGGGAGTGGCTTTGTGACAGTTTGAAAAAACCTAGACAAGTTCGAACACATGTCTCTTTCCAAAAAAATGTGGACCCATCAGTCGGTCCAGTTTGATGATTAAGATGCTGCGGCATTAAACAGGTTTGACATGGTTTGACCTTTCCATGGCGTCTCCTTGAGCGATAGAGTTCACTTGCCGCTGAGCCTCCAACCCTGAAGGCCGGAAGCAACCGTCTCAACATTGGTGTCACTCCTTCAAGGCTTCTCTGCTTCCCTACAGAAGTGCCCCAGAACTGAGATGCATCATATTCGTCCTACACTTTCATGCTGATATCTGAAGATGGTTCTGTGGTCCCGGTCTGAAATTGATCCAATTGATCCATTGCCAGACCTTTCCCATTGGTTCATCCGAACTGGAGAATCTACAAACAATCACCTCGTTTTGGGGGTCATCACTCACATCACCTCTCAAGCATCCGCTTGATGAAGAAAGACCTGCCTGCTTCACAGGAGATGGATTCATCGTTCAAAGTCCGGCAAAAAAAGGTGGAAGCTTCAACAAGGTGTGGAGACACCCAGCCACCCAACGCTTTCCCCACCAAAAACTAGACCATCAACGGCAAGAGTTTGTGGAGAGTCCAACCAACTCCACAGACATGGACAGGTTTTCCACAGATGATCCCGCCATGGTTTGGTTGACCCTGGCAGTCCTGCATTAGCTCCAGAGGTATTAATGCCAGCCTTGCAACAGCTCTCGAACCGCCAAATCCAATTCTCAGCAAAGATACCTTGAGGTGATCTAAATGACATGGAAACACCATCTGAGCCCTTGTCAACGGTCATTGTCTTCTCCAAACTTTTGGGGGGAGCCCCTATTGCAAATCTGGTTTTGTATATTACTTATGAAGATAGAAACAAATCTGTGCAAGGAAAAGAAGAGGACTGGAAGAGGACATGGACAGGAAAAGGCAAAGGAAAAGAAGAGGAAAGAAAGAGGACATGAAAAGGAACGGAAGAGGAAAGGAAGATGAAAGTAAGAAGACTGGAAGAGGAAAGGAAGAGAGGAAAGGAAAAGAGGAAAGGACAAGAGGAAAGGAAAAGAGGAAAGGAAGAGAAGAAAGGAAGAGAAGAAGAGAGGAAAACGAAGAAGACAGGAAGGAAAAAGAAAAAGGAAACAACGGGGAGGAAAGAACGAAGCAGCGTCTCTGATTCCGGAAGAGGAAAGGAAAGAAGGAAAGGGTCTAGATTATCTGTGGTCTGGGGCCAGGGTTTACTTTTGAATACATAGCGCTAGGGATGTCGCTAATTTTTCCTTGTGCATGTAAGTAACTTGTCTAAAATAGTTTCAAATGTGGACAGTATAGAGATCGCTTTTTGGGGCCTATCGCTACACAATGTTTGGTGGACGTTCAAGACAAAAGAGAACCCTCCCTACATGAGTGGTCTACCAAAGTTTTGACCGTACGTATAAATTCAACAGACGATGATGAATTGCTTATATGGGGGTTCCTGAAATGGGGATACTGCAGATACCCCTAAATCCTCCATTTTTGTTTGGGATTTTCCATGAAATCCCCATGACTATGGAAACCACCATGACTATGGCCCGATATTTGCGCAGGTGCGCACCTGAGAGGAAGAGGCCGTGGGACATAAATCCCGTGCTCAGTTTGTGGGGATCCCTGCAGTACCAGTGAATAAAGGTTGGTAAGGACACGTGAGGACCCACTATGAAGTACTAAAGTAATTTCCATATATACATATATTATATATTATTATATTATGTATTGTGATCAAGAACACACGGGGTGAGATACATAGTTTCCTGGAAGAAATGGCGACCAATCATGCACAAACATCAAAGTTGAAACACAAATTTGACCTCTTCAGGTTTCAGGTCAATATTCAGGCCACATCCAAGACTAGGTTTCTTCACAAGACTTGCACATTTTCCATCCTGGCAACATATATATGGTTCGCGTCCAGCCCAAGGTTACTGCATGAATGATGTTGGTGAAGTCTCAACGGCGTTGTCTCCTGAAGCCAAAATCCTGCTGGCTGATTCAGCACAAGAACGCTTGCCACCAGGTTCCAATCTCAAAGAATTGGTTTGTCTGAGAATTGCACAGTATCCCACAATCCACTGGTTTATCAATCACCAATTTCCCAACTCGGATGGTCATTTGGGGGATATACACCATTTTCAGACACAGCCAATTGGCGGCAAGGATTGGTCAAGAAGTTGGCTGAGAAGTTGAAACCAAAAAACTATATGCTGACAAAGTAAGCAGATATACATCAAAAAAAATCGAGTGACCCCACCAACTGACACTCTACGGTATCTGGCATATTCTGACTTTATCTGACGTATAATCTGGCATTCCGTCTGGCGCATACTCCAACATTCCAACTGACATATATTCGGGCCTTTTATCTAATATACTTCTGACATTCTATCTGACAGTTTACCTGGCATTCTATCTGACATTTATTTGATATCTATTTTGCATCCTATCTGACATATATTCTGACAAATATTCTGACATTCTATTTGGCATAGTATAATGAATATAATGTGGCATCATATCTGACATATGTTCTGACATGCTATCGGGCCTTCTATCTACAGTATATCACACCTTTTTTCTGGCATCATATCTAAATCTAACTTATCCTCTGGCAGTTTTACCTGACATTCTGACATTTTATCTGGCATGTATTCTGACATTCTAAGTCTCGCATTTAATCTGGCATAGTGTTCAGATCCGCCGGGGCGAGCATAGTGTTCGGGTCTGGCGTCCAGAGAGCTGGCCTCGCTCACCAATCAGAGTCGCGGTGATGACGTTGGCAATCTTGGCGACTTGGCAGGTGGAGAACAACAGTTGTTCTCATGGGATGAATGGTCTGCAGTCTGTGGGTTTTTGTGGACAAGTGGTCATTCTGACTGAAATCCTGATGTCGTTCAAGAGGTCGTTCAGAGGTCATTCTAAGGTCGTTTGGGAGCCGAGAAAACTGGCTAAATAATGACCCTTGAATACACAGAAATTTTACAATCTGAAAATCAGATCCTTGTCTGAATTCCCCGGAACGGGTAGGGTCCTCTGTGTTTCTAGTGGACATGCACTTCTACTTACTGCCTTGGGTGCGCCCAGGATACATTCCTTATAAATGGCCCTGTCTCCAAACATGCTTTGTGCACGTGCATTGGTGGCACAACACGGGGAAGAGCCTCGGGCTCGTAAAGACATGGTTCTAGAGGGAAACCACTCAGGCCGGGGTCTCGTCGCAGAGATCACAAAGATGGTGCCAGATGCAATTTGCCAGTTCCAAAAAATAATTTAGGGTGGTTCCGGGTGTAATTTGGCTGCCGATTTGTTCTAAATGCTTCTAGACCTGTAAATATATGTAAATATATACTTATATGATTTATATAATATATATATATATATATTTAGGTGGTCGTTCCAATGTCGTTCTGGATGTCGTTCAGAGGGTCGTTCCCCAACTAAATGGTACATTCCAAAATTACCAAAAACATCAGAAATAGCTGCGGAGGTGCCTGGAATTCTGAACGAAGGATCGTACAATACTACTGTACATCAACCCCCCTTTTTTTTGACTCAACTGACCTTTGGCCCCATTAGGAGAGTAATGGGATGTGATAGCATTTTGGCCATCTGAAATCTTAGCAATCAGGGGACCAAAGGGGACCAAAGGACAAGGGCACCAGAGCACCACAAGACCAGGAAGTGTCGGATCCAGTATGTAACCATGGTTTTTGTTCCAAAATCATCCCCTCAAAGTGGCTGTTTTCGACTCTACCCAAGAAGTGAAGAGGCATTTTCGTCGCATCGACACACAACGTCAATCTCTGCGCTGGATGTTCGAGTGTGTAGCAAAACAAATGACTGTTCTCACAGTCTCGCTTGGAGACAAGACAGTCCGGTGAGACTTGGTGTCATTGGAGAAGATTTAGCCTGTGAAAGGAGAGCAGAATAAACATGAATAAATGAATAAGTCATAAACTAGCTATCCTCCGGTGATCAACCGTGGCTAGCTGGGAAATCTAAGCGGAGCTTGCATGGGACTTGTCCATCGCCATGGTTGATTACCGGGTAGCATCATTGCTGTCGTCAACGGCATGACTCTGCCTTTCACTGCACAAGAATCGCACCAAGTCACCAAGGGTGGTGCGAATATCAAAAAGTAACGCTTCACATCATCGTGACATGCCGCTAAGGCTGCGCTAAGGGGCCTCTGCGCCTTGGTGGATCGCCTCATTCTCTTGTTTGTTAATATGTTTCCGCGCTGTGTTGGTATCAAAGCCGTGTTGACCAGCAAGATGACCCTCGCTCTTGATGTCCATTTTGAAGGCAGGCATTGGGGCGCGTTGCTGTGGTTGGCTCCCAGAACATCCCATGGCAGAAACAGCTGCTGGCTACTCTGCACTTCGGCCGATCTCAAAGAAAACTGATGGAGCCAAACCTCACGCTTCAACACCAGCACGCAAGAAGATGCAAGAAAAGACTAAGGCATTTATTTTTTGAGGAAGCCAAGGCATTTAAAACAAAGTGCAAAGCGCTCTGAGGCATCATTTAAGAAAGAAGGGGCCGTTGATACCTATTGTAAACCTCGACGTGTGCCTGATTGTATGTCAAAATCCATTAATGATCGAAGGAAGTTTAGAAGTCAAACTTCCGACAATATGGAGAGATGAAAAGCAGAGCAGGGCAGAGGCACAGAGAAGAGGAAGATTAGAAGAGAGAAGATAAGAAGAGAAAGAGTAAGAGGAC
>Ga0126342_10012194_pt1 | contig 15341 bp, 13 predicted proteins | sample Cyp1metagenome_FD_92528 | JGI IMG/M metagenome (GOLD analysis project Ga0126342, IMG submission 92528) | Coral microbial communities from Lord Howe Island, Old Settlement Bay, Australia - Cyphastrea 1 metagenome | ecosystem: Host-associated > Invertebrates > Cnidaria > Coral ...
ACTGATGATTTTTATAAAGATTTTAATTAGAAATCGATCATTTGGGGAATAGTCATTTTTTGAATTTTTCAATGATCAACTTAAACCTTAAGTATAACAATGATGATTAAAAAAAAGGTAAAAACAAATTGGAAATAAATAGAATTGGAAATAAAAATTGTTGGATAAAAAAATGATTTCAGCACTGGTGGTTTTTTAATCGGGGGGGTTTATTAATCCGGGGGGACCACCTTTTTTTAAATTACATTTTTTTTGGGGGGCAGAGGAGGTTGATTAATACCGCGGGGATTATTAATCCTAACTTGGCATTAGGTAAATTAACATAGACCCTGAAAATCACGAAAATTTATAGTGAACACCAGTCTTCCAACCGTTCCAACCCCCGATGACTGCCAGGGTCGAACTGCCGAGGTCACCGGTTCCGTGGTGGCCTTCGCCAAGCTGCAAGGCCTGGTGGGTGGCAACACAGCGGTGCCTGGCGGCAACGTGCCCTGGCCGCCAGTTGGGGTTGGGGGCCCGGGTGTCCCAAAACATATGAAAATTAGGAAGGACCAGGTTTGTTGGTGATATAATCCATCATAATCCAGCATATAGTATATATATATTATAATATGTTGGTTGGCCTAGGAATACCCTGGACAAAATAATTTCAAGTTAGGTTTTGATGTTCATAGATGAAAGATGATCGGACTATTTTTGAGGAAATGGTCAACTGTTTGAATATGTCCGTTGAGGTAGGGGGAGCATCCGATTTGATGATCTTGAAACATGTTTGACGGCGAACCATGATTTGCTTGAACATCTTCACTTGTGAATCAGTTTTAAAGTTCTTGCTAGTTAAGTTTGGGGAAATCATGACTTTGGTGACCTTTGAATCGTTTTGATTATTCTGGAATGTTCAGGTAGGTGGCTTGATGGATGGGATGATGTTCAGTCTGACGGATTTCCCACTGATGCTGAGTGGTTTAGCATTCAATGGTATAATATGTGGGCAGAGAGAGCTTGAATCCCCAGTTGATTAACAGAAGCTCCACACCAAGGTAACTGACGGTAGGTGGCAAGTGGTATAAACTTCTGTTTTTGCACAGAGACTTCATTGGTCTTCCCGACAACTCAAGCAAGTGACCTCTAGTGAACTATCGAACAACAATTTCAACCCGTACAGGTGGACAAAAGGCTTGGGGTGAACAAATCTGAAGTGGTTTGTGGACCCAGAATCCAACATGGTTCGAAGGAAAATCTCACAATTGAAATGTCATTGTTGAAAGGAAATTCCCAGTTTGCATAGTTTTACTTGAAAACCGCTTGGTCCCTGGCATTGCATGCGAGCAAGGTGCTTTCGGGTTCTTTGGCTGCGGCTTGCGCAGCAGGCAGGACTCATCCTGGGAAGAGAAACGTTGGAAAAGTCTTTGAGGATAGGAGATATTTGTGGTGTTTATCTGGAGATATTGAAGGTGGTTGGAGCGTAACATTCCAAAATTAGGTCTTGTGCACAGCGGGGTGGGTACCTTCGTTGTCAGGTTTGGGATTCTTGTATAACCGAACTAGAAACATGGTCTCTAGCTCTCATGCTTGTGGGTCATCAGTCCAGTGTAGGGGAACCAAGATCGCACAAATTGAATGAGGAAAAACAGTGGGGCACCAACCATTGGATGCAATGAGGTACCCCACTGTTTGGACAAACCCATATAATGTTTGAAGATCCATTGGGTTGTCCAACCCATGAGGTGAGGTACCCCACTAATTGAAGAATGACGATCCTGAGGCTCAAGTCTTTAAATTTCGCGAGCGATACTTGTAGGTGACAATTGCCGCTTGTCAGTCCATCAGGATCCGATCGATTGGGTTTCCAGGGACTAATGGTAGAAACCAGCCGTAGTGCAATCCAAGACCAGCATTTGCTTTGAAAGTTATAGCATCCAAGGAATACTTGAATAATTCATAATTCAATTCATTGGCATGCAGAGTAGATGCATAAAATTCTAAATATATTGTAGATATACACATTAAAAACAAAACATGCAAACAAAATGAAAAGCATGGTAAAAATGCCAATGTTTCCAGAAACAATGAACATGTAGATTTTGCATCATGGTTTTCCCATTTAGATTTGTTCAGCTGCTCAGACACCTTTGCAGCCGTGCAATGAAGCGCAAAGCCACGAGCGGTCAGGTGGCAGACAATTCCATCGAACTCCAGGTCTGCTTGCCAAGCGGACGGCGCGAAGCAATATCGGTCTCGCAATTTGGCACTGTTGCTGACCTGAAAGTAGCTGCGCAGCTGTCTTTGGAGCAACCTTTCCTGAGACTTGTCACAGCTGATGGCCGTCTTTTGGATCCAACGGAATCTCTTCAATTTTCTGAGTTTCAGGATGGAGGCAGCCTTACTGCTATTGCACAGCAGCCAAAGATAGCTTCAACATGGAATGCGTTTGCTTTGTGGTGTGATGGATGTGACAGAATTGTGACGTGGGGCAATCCAGATGATGGTGGTGACAGCTCTGGAGTCCGAGATCAGCTGAGAAACGTGCAGCAGATCTGTGGAACCGAATTTGCCTTTGCCGCGCTTTTGGCAGATAGAAGCGTGGTCACATGGGGACATCCAAACTTTGGTGGTGACAGCTCCACCGTTCGAGAGCAGCTTAGGAATGTGAAGCAGATCTTTTGCAGATACAATGCCAAAGCTTTCGCTGCCATTTTGGCAGATGGAAGCGTGGTGACGTGGGGTCATCCCAACGATGGTGGTGACAGCACCGGAGTCCAAGGCCGGCTCAGGAATGTGCGTCAGATCTGCGGGACAGCCAGTGCTTTCGCTGCCATTCTGTCAGATGGAAGCGTGGTGACCTGGGGTCATCCCGACGATGGTGGTGACAGCACCGGAGTCCAAGGTCGGCTCAGGAATGTGCGTCAGATCTGCGGGACAGCCAGTGCTTTCGCTGCCATTCTGTCAGATGGAAGCGTGGTGACCTGGGGTCATCCAAACCACGGTGGTAACAGCACCAGCGTCCAAGGTTGGCTCAGGAATGTGCAACAGATCTGTGGCACAGGCTGTGCTTTCGCTGCCATTTTGGAAGATGGAAACGTGGTGACCTGGGGCGATCAAGACTACGGCGGTGACAGCTACGAAGTTCAAGATCAGCTCAAGAATGTGCAGCATATCTCTGCCACGTACGGTGCTTTTGCTGCCATTCTGGAAGATGGAAGCGTGGTGACATGGGGCCTTCCACACTGTGGTGGTGATAGCGCCAGCGTTCAAGGTCAGCTTAGGAATGTGCAGCAGGTTTGCGGTGCATCCCATGCTTTTGCTGCCATTCTGGCAGATGGAGCCGTAGTGACATGGGGCATTCCAAACCAGGGTGGTGACAGCTCCGGTGTTCAAGATCAGTTTATCTGCATCTAGTATCTAAGCGCCTGACAGAGGCAAAATGAAATTCTGGCTCATTTGCATTTGTTGGTGAAACTTCGATCCCTCACATCCTCATGTTTGTTGGTTTCTCATCAGTTTCGGATTTACTGAGTCGCTGGTACTCGCATCTCAGGTACCCACATTGATTATTCCTGGAATATATATATATAGACAATATTACCTATAGTGCCTCAATAGTTGGCCGTTGTGGATTTACATCTCCATTGTAGAGCATTGGGGAACTGGTCCGCTTTCATGTGTTTGTTTGCCTCAGATTGGTTTACGGGACCAGTGATTATCCAGATTTGTACCTGGAAAAAGCAGCCAGTTGAGGATGTTCCCAGAAAAGCCAGCCCAATGAATCTTTTCTTTGCCAGTTAAATCAAATCCGCCATTTTTGTTGCTTAAATTGGCTCAACATCTATATATATATATATACGTCATCCATATCTGTCGAGGAAAGATACGCAGGGAGATCGTTGGCTACGTGCCACTTGCGAGTGGCTAAATGTTTTATAATCTTAGAAGTCTTAGAACAAACCATACTTCCGTGATTATGTGCCCCTGTTTGATGGATAACACATCTTTACGTTATGATTGAATCCGCACTGGACATGATAACGGCCAACAGATATAAAATACAGTATATTGTCGGTCAACGTTGGTTGTATATGAACCATAGGCCATAGGCCTAATAGTTGCCTCAGTCAAAAGCAAAGTTATTTCTCGTTGTTGGGCGATTTGACATGTTATTCATTATGATTTACGCTGGAACAATCATCAAAGCGGTGGGTTATTTAACCGCTCAAATTCCCCTTCAAATATCAAACGGATAGGATAGACCGGTTATAACAATAGAAACCGATATAAATCACGATGAACTGCCTAAAATCATTTCTATTCTGTTCAAAAAACTTAAATAGCAGTTTTCATGGTTCAGGTGTCCTGAATTCCCCATGAAGATCCTCCCAACCCCAACCATCCCGTCACCCCGTCCTTGGCGTCGCCGTCGTAGGCCTCTGGGCCTTCCTGGACCCTTCGCTGCTCGGCGGCGTCGGCGTGGACGCGGTCTCCACGCTGCTGGCCGGCACCGCTGCGGCGGCGGGGCTGGGGCTGGTGGTCACCTCGCAGGTCCGGTGGGGAGCCATGGGGTAGGGGGGACCCCAAATCCCATGGATGACCCGGAGTGGAAGCCATGGCATGGTGAGGATCCCCCAATTTTCCAGAAACCTGGCAGATTGAAAAGTACTAACTATGCAGTTTGAAGCCGAAAAGCTTGAAAATGGATTGATGACCATCTGACTGAGAAGCCGCAACCCATGTTTTCACCATGGTGAGTTCCTCTTGGGTGAAGCTTTGGAGATAGGTAAAGGTGATGGATTGCATTTTGGGTCCATATCAGATTGTATAAATTCTGGATTCCTATATTGGAGCCTATGGGCAAAAATCCAGAATACGTTCGTAAGATTGCTTTCGTTCATGACTGGTTGGTGGTTTCAAACATGACTTTTATTTTCCATCATATATGGGATAATCCTTCCCATTGACTAATATTTTTCAAGATGGTTAAAACCACCAACCAGATGAAACTAATGAAGGAAACATGGATCCCATTGTAATTATGCTGAAAAGACGTGAGCACGTGGATTTTACTTGACTTCTATACAAAAATAGTCAAAGATGGATAAGATAACGGACAAATGGACAAACTGACAAACTATCATCATTTGATCCAGGATGAAGACAGATTTCACACACCAAAGCGGGGATGGAAATATGCAATCAATACAATAAAATTGCATTGATTATCCTTCTAAGGTTTGATCTTTGGCTATGGATCAAAACCTAAATACATGTTATAGGCGATGAGAATCCATATTTCCCAGCTATTTTGATGTGGACATCAACCGGGGATTCCGTGAACAAAATACCCCTCCTGTGATAGGGCTGTGATATTATGATGTATCGATATAATAAGGCATTTACCACACACGATAATATTTATTTTACATCCCAGTTTTTAAGTTTGCATTCCAGTTCGAAGAATCTACCCCAGTTATATATAGCCCCAAGCTGGAGTTCTAAGTGGATACTACATCCATTCAATTGGATTATATAGAAATCAGCTATATATATATATATACATATATATATATACCAATTTCACATTAGGTTACTATATATTCCATCTACAACAACAAGATCTAAATGATAGTAGATGTTATACCCGAAATCATCAAGTTGACCAGATCCATAATAGTTTTCACCAATATCATACCACAAACAAGAACATCGTCAAGTCAACTCCGAAAATTAAACCATAATCATTCACACGAAAAAAACAAAACCTGAGGTTTGATCTTTGGCTATGGATCCCTCATTTTAGTATTGAAACAACCATGATTTCCATGGATCATGGGCCATCATGGCTGTTGATCATCAGATCATCAGACCATCGCAGGTGGGCGGTGCTGACATGCCGGTGGCCATCACTTTGCTGAACAGCGCCTCCGGCTGGGCCTTGGCCGCTGAAGGCTTCGTGCTTTCCAACAACTTGCTGCTTGATGGGGATGGTACGGGATGGTATCCCGGGCCATTCAGGGGAACACGCCGGACACGCATCGCTTATTGAACTTTTATATCGGGCCCCTAGGTTTTTTGAGGGGTTTTTATTTTTTGTTTTGGAGGTGGATTTCGTTGATGGACAACGTGCGGTGGACTTGAATGAAATGCAGTGCCGGATGATAGGATTCAATGTGCCAAAACAGACTGGTTGGTGGAAACTGGACGATGTTTGTGCCAAAGTTTGGCGGACAGGGATCATTCAGGATTTTACATACCAAAATGATTTGATCAATCAAAGCAGATGTAAGATAGGGATTTTACAAAAGAAAATGAAATGGATTTGATCAACGTTGATCCGCAAAATTGGTGTTTTGATTTTTGGTTAACATCCAGACAAGTGTGCGACGCTCAGTGGCACTCGCATTGGTGTTTGTGTTCCTCAATTGCCATGCATCCAATGCATTGTCTTGTCACCTTTAACCATCCTGAACAACTTGAGTACTGCAATGCGGAATTCCATGCAAACCAACAATGTTTGAAGGCTTTCGGATTTGAGACCATTCTGTTGTGAATGTTTTTCCACAAAAACAATGGGAAAATGAAAAAATGTTCACTCCATCCCATCCAACCTAACCTTTTCGTACTGTACCTTTTGGATCCTTTTGGGGAAAACTTTGATAAAACCACCCCAAATCTTGCGGATTCTTGCGGCCATCTCCAGCTTTTCCCGGCCGGCGGCGCCGGCGGCACACCGGCACCATGTTTCGGCGCGTGACCAGCCGCCTCCGCCACCCGTTGCGCCATGCTGCGACCTTCGCGCGGGGCGCGCCACGGATGGGGGCCGTGGTCCCAGCGACGTTGGCAGCAGCGGGGATTGGAGCCTTTCTGGTGCCCAATGGCAAGGTGCCATCGCGTGCAGCTGGGAATGGGTCAAAAACACGGTAGTAAATGTGGTGGATTGGAAGTTTTGAGCATGAAATATGAGGATTGAAAACGAAACATGATTGGACTAATCATCACTAATCCCTTCTTCCTATTACTAAAACTCCCCCAAATAAAAGATAGGATTGGTTTGGCACTTCCTTTTTTTTGGTTGGTTACAATTGGATTCTTAATTGTGGTAATTGAGAATGAATAGGAGAACAGGATGGTGAAACAATGGGTTCAACCCCCCATTAATAGAAATAGAATGGTACCTGGAGGTTTTTAATAGGGTCCTATCTCACAAGTTTTATTAATGTTTTTTCCAAGGTTTTCATTGGAATATTAAAGGTTATTAAAGGGGAAAGCATCGAAATCCAGTTTTTGGCACCATTTTATATAGATTTTGATAAGGGATTTAATCAAATTTGAAATCGAGTATTTTTATTGAATTATTAGGGTTTTCATTGGAATATTAGGGGCACCCTAATGCAAAATACCACCAAATAATAAAAACAAGATAAACTAGATCACCGTGTTTACCATTTGGGGGGTGCGGCCGTGTTTTAGTAATAGGGAGGGCGGGGTCAAAATAAGAATAAACATAAAATAAACCGTTCCAGTAGTTGATGGGTACTGTAAATTATACAATGATGGGGTTAGCTGGTGAGGATTCTGGGATATTTCTATCATCCTGACTTTGGAGGAAGCACTCAGGTCCTGGAAAGAGTTTCCTCTCTTTCAATAGGGCCCAGGGTGGAAGTGCAAAATATTTTAAGGTTTTGATGTTACTTAGTTTCACTTCAAATCCTGAGAAACTCCCAGAATCAACTTGCGTACTGTACATTTTGCTATCTCTATATTCATATAGGTCTGGTGTGATTCCTACGTTGCTGGTCCCAAACTTCGTGGCGCAGGTGACGCAGGCGCAGCAAGTGAAGAGAGTGGCCGTGTATGGTGGCGCCTTCGACCCACCCACCAACTCCCACATGACTTGTGCCAGCGAAATTGTGCCGCGGCCTGGGGAAGGCCTGCAAAAAACGAGGGACTAAATGAATGGAACTATGGACTCAAAGAATTGGTCATGTTGAGATAGTTTGATTATCTATATATCTTATATTTCATATTAATCACTCACGCCTCACGCTATTATCACTTTAATGCATTAAGTATATCATTACATCTTCCAAAATGGGGTTGGTAGTTTTAAGCTACGCCGAAAAGATGTGGTCCCCAACTAATCCCATCCCCCGGCCAAAACACCGGGAGGATAGCCAGCTGATGGGCTGCCACAGACATTATCAGGATATAGCCAGCAATGAATTTGGTAAATGAGGACATATCAGGAGGTGTCACTGAACGTGTGTTTAAACAATTGTGTTTAACATGTTTTAACGGTTTGAACAAAATCAACATAATCATGTAAAGACCAAAGCAAAAGAACAAATGTAAGTTTCATGTGGATATTTAAGACAATAATAAACCATCCCCCAGATCACAACAGATAGGTGCTATGTTTATCATCCCCAAAAGGGTGGTTTATAATTGTTTTACCCACATTACTTGATGTGCAACGACCATGGAAGTTGGCATTTTTTCCTTGTTCCACATTACTTGATGTGCAACGATCATGAAAGTTGGCATTTTTTCCTTGTTCCATGCGGAAATCATCTTTCAAGGGCCGTCATGAACCACAGAAGCTATCTGAACAGTACTAAAACGGCAGACAGGAAAGGTATGCAGATGTACCAACACCTGGCATACCTGTTGAATCCTGTTGATACATTTCCAATATAGGAATTTATATAAGATATCCATGTTGAATCATATTGATTGATCTTTTTGCGGGACTTTCATGGAGTTTTCCAGGATTTCCATAGGATTTCCAAAAAGATTGCGTCAATCTGCCATGTGCAAAAAACGTGAGGTACATAGCGGCTGCGCAGATGAAGTGTGGCTAGTGCCCTGCGGCCCACGACCCGATAAGCCCAAGCTGAAGACCCCAGCCTTGGACCGGTACTGCATGTGCCAGGCAGTACGGTGGCCATGGTGAAGCTGGGGATTTCCATAGGAGATACCCCAATAACTGGCTGGATGGTTTCATGGAAAATCCCCATTCAAATAGATGGTACCTGAGGTACCCCCATTTCAGGAAACCTCCACATGGGTATATAGATATGCCATGGGATGATCTTGGAGAAATTATGATCAGACTGCTTCGGTAAATCTAGGACAGGCACCATCCCAACCATACACCCTAGCCCCATCCCAAGCACTTTCAAACCGTTCATCAAGAACCATAGAGCTGACATATCTCACACGTCTTTTGAAACATCTTTATACAAACTATCCCCCCAAAAAAAGAAAAAGCCGGCTTATCTATCACTTTAGTTTATCACCCGCAAGCCCCCAAGCCCCATCCTCAAGTTCCGTTGCATCACAAGGTGGCAGTCAACACAGTCTTCTCGCCAGAGTTTCCCATTCGAGCCACCCGGCGCAGAGGATTGACGCCAGCAACGGTAGCACAGTGCAATAAATTTGGACATTTTCGGGGATTAAACAACATCATTTTTTGGGGTGGTATAACCATGGTTAACCATCTATAGCCAACTAAACAGACAAATCGGGTACTGGTAATTATTTGTAGTAGTAGAAACTAATTGTTTTACGGGAATTTAGTGGTATATAATTACTGGATTGCAAACTAACGACAACCAACATGGATATGGAAAATGACCGTGGTTTGCCAGGGAAAAGAATGGGTATGTATAACTGTATAACCACTAACTCAAGTTGAAGCGCACAAGTCATGCTGCATGAACTGTTGGTTTTCTGGTGTTTGAAATGCGGAAGTGTCCAAAGTCATGGGGGTACCCCAAATCCAAGTCATTAGACCATAAATCAATGGCCATTTCAAGGAACCTAAATTGGAGGTACCTACCATGTAAGGCCTATGTAAGTGAATATCACCACAAAATATGGCCTTATATTGTACAGTACCTCCATTTTAGGATCCTGGAATTCCCATGGAATAAATTAGTATTGAAACCCTTGGTGACTTTGGGATCTCCCTATTATAAGAACCCCCTATATGATCCTACATGGTGGTTTCCTAAAATGGGGATACCCCGAAGTCATCCACTGTTTTCTATGTTTTTTCATTATCATATACCCTCCGGTAAACTAACATAATTATTGAAAATCACCATTTTCTATGGGTAATTGAGAAATTCAACTGTAAATGACAATTTTCAATAGCTATGTTAGTTTACCAGAGGGTATAAACCATCCATTTTGGAGATCCCCCCATGGTTTCGAACCCCCCGGGCCCAGGTTTCGGATATTGACACCCGGCGAGAGATGGCAGCCTTTACCTATGATCTGCTTCTGAGCAGCGGTGTCAACCAACGATTTCACCAAGTACTGTAGCAGTTAGGAGTCGGACAACATCGCTTGACTGTTAACAGGGGTGCAAAGATCGTGGTGTTTTGGGACATTTCCATCTGGTTGGTGGTTTGGAAAATGACTTTTCTTTTCCATTTCATATATGGGATAATCCTTCCCATTGACTAATATGTTTCAAGATGTTTCAAACCACCAACCAGCCATGGTAGAATTCTGCAGCTCCAGGTTATGTAGCTTGAGAGATGCGCATCCCGGCGTCCAATTCACCTTCGTGATTGGTTCGGACTGGCTCCAACCCGGCACCAGCATCGCGGATTGGACGTGCCTGGAGTTGATGGCTGTTTGTGAAAGTCGGAGGGAAAGACACACACACACACTAGAGATATACACACACACTAGAGACATATTATATAGAGATGATATTTGAACCATATTGAAACCTGTGACTTAAAATTGGGGAATTGACTTAATCGTGGCATTCAGAACTCAGATTGTTGGCTCTGACCTGGCTGACCTGGCTGACAACCAGCAGCTTTGTGCTGAGATGAGGTCCCTGAACCACAAGTGGAAGCCTGGAATGCCGGAGAGTGAGAAATATATTGTCACCGGATGCTGGGCATGCTGGGCGGAGAGGGGGGAAACCCCACAGGCCGGGGGGAATTGATTCAGAGCAAGTGTCCATTTGAGGCGCAGCCGCTCATGCACTCAGCAAACCAGGAAAACATATTTTGGGTGCAGTTACACAAAAAAAGTGGGTTATTTAGGGGCCCCTAACCTCCGTCTGACGGAGATAACCTCACCATGGTTAGATATCAATGATCGGAATCCCTGGCCTGCACCCCCATTGTATTTGAAAGCCTGGGGCTGATCTACTCCAGATGTCCATCGATTTCCATTAGATCTATATTAACGTAGCTGTTTTGAGGTCCCTCTGTTTCGGCTTGGGCTTTTTGATGCATGTGCAGCCAGTGCGTGGATGGTTTGATGACATGTTCCTTTAACATATTTCACTGATGTGGTCTGGTTCATATGTTTAGATCATAGTAAGATGCCTTATCATCTTCATATATAAACTGTTAAATTGTTTACATCTATTTAGTGATATGATATAATTATGGTATATGAAATGCATCTAAAATATTATATCAAGCGTTTAGTTCTATAATATGATATTGCCTAATTTTACAATATGATATGCCTGGTTTGGGTCTCAGCACGGGGACCACTCAAGCGACCTGGAGTTTTTTTTTGATCACCTCCCCACGCAGAGTTTTGTTCGGCGGTGAGTGGAGGAGCCAAGGAACCAATCATGGTTCCCCATCATGCTGTCACCATGGTTACGTATATATATATATATATACGTATATACATATATATATATATATATACACTGTAAATTATATATACTGTATATATATACTTATACGTAATATTATATGTATATGTAATTATGTATATGTATATGTATATGTCTATGTCTATGTATATGTATATGTATATGTATATGTATATGTCATGTATATGTATGTATACGTATATGTATATGTATACAAATCTAGTAATCCCTTGCCTGGTTTATCAAGTTTATATCATGCTTTATCATGGTTATATCCATTGCCCATCCCAACTTCAGACACGGTGTGAGGAGACAAGCTGCTGAGGGAGTTTGAATTCCTGGTGATTCCGCGCCCGGGCTACGACGTGCCTCGAACCAAAGCTGACCCCACGGGGCTCAAGGCCTTCGGTCCCAGGCTGCAGTGGATGAAGATGCCGGAGGAGCAGCGAAAACCGCTTGGCGAAGTGGAAAGACCTATGGTGTTTACCATGATACAGGTTTATCAATGGTATATCATGAGAAATCATGGTATTATCATGGTATTATCATGATATTATCATGGTATTATCATGGTATCATCATGGTATTATCATGGTATTATCATTGTATGATCATGAGAAATCAACATGTTCATCAATGATAATACATGATCACACCATATCACACCATGGATTTGACCCATGGTTTTATAGTTATGAATAAATCATACGTGTTATTTGTTGTCATTATGTTTATCAATATAAATCATATATATATATATACTGTATATATGTATAGGCCTATGGGTCATTTAATCAGCATTTTATAGCTAGGTAAATCATGATGTTTTTATGTTTAGTTTCTATTTCTATGGGCCATTTACATGGAAAATCACCATATTATAGCTAGTTAAATAATATTTTGATTATTTTACAGTATCATATATTTCTATGGGCTATGGTTTCCATAGCTATGTGCCAAAGGGTAAAGGGCAAGACTCACCCGAGCAAGTGCTGCAATCTGCCCCGTTTTTATTGTGGATTCCTAAAATGGTGGATTCCCAAGTCACCATGAGTTTCAATATGTTTCAATACGTTTCAATACCAAAATGGTCTAATTTGAAGGATTTGGGGGATCATTTCAGACAGTACCAAAATAGGGAATATCACAATCGATTCGGGCAATCCCGATCACAAACAACCAATATAGAGGGACAAGAGGGTGTTTTGAAAACTGCTCACCTGACCTCACAGATTTTGATCACTTTTGCAGAGTACTTTCTATGCAGATCAAGTTACCCATATGCTCCATGTATGGAATATTTACCTACATTTACTGTATTTACCTCAAAAAAGGCCCAAATGTAGGTAAATATTCCATACATGGAGCATATGGGTTAGGTAAAGGCAGGCACATGTTTACATCCGTAGATCCCACATCAGATTGACGATGTCTCATATGAAATTTCCCATGCTGAATACCCATGAAAATCCCATTAAATCATATTAAATCCCCATATATGAGCATATATACAGTGTATAATATATATGTATATACATATATATATACATATATATACATATATATACATATATATACATATATATATATATATATATATGTATATATATATATATACATATATATATATATTAATAAATGTATAAATCCCATAGATTCACCCATCACCGTCTTAGTCCGTCGCGTTTTGTTCGGCGTCAGCTCCCCCGGTCTCCAGGATTTCCACTTCATCGAGGGCAACTTGTCCTCCACGGAGATCCGAACGAGAACCCGGGTGGAAACCTGTAAAGGAGGTGCGGGTACTGGCGAGCGTTGCTGGTGAGGTGTGGTGAAAGTTATGATGGTTTAAGATGGAAGAAATGCTATGAATATCCAAGTAATCCAATGGTTGTTCTATTGATTAATGTAGTATATCAGTATAAGAATATTAGTGGATATTAATGAATCTTTGATTAATTCCTGTTTCGAGTTGAATAAAATACATCAATCAGGTTTGGTTTATATTGGTTTATGAATTTATTATCGTTTGCTTCACCACATTCACATGGGCGGAAGTTAAGCCAAACTGTCCCATTTGAATGGGCCCTTGTCGGCGAGGCAATCTCCAAACCATCGAGGGGTTGATCCCTCCTGGTGTTTTGTCCTACATTCGTCGGCAAGAGCTCTACTACAAGTGAGAGAAGATGTGCAAACAGTGAGAGAAGCGGAAAAAGATCATGGACCAAGTGTGGAAGTTGACAACATGAATGCCCCCAACCCTGACATGTGCTGTCTGTTCCACAAAAACAACAGCGAGTCGCATCGAAAATTGAGTTTTGTGGTTCTAAAAAGTTGACGAGTTTCCAAACAGAATCGTTTCAATGTGTGTTTCGATGCTACTAGTATACATAAAACCAACATGCTACTAGTATACATAAAACCCAACATGTCAAGATGCACATCCCAATATGCTCATATTCGAGATATTCATCATTTTGCGGAAAGAATCCATCAACTTTGGAACGTGATTCCATTCCCATAAAAGGGTGGTACATTGATTCAATCGGGAGACGGGACCCGTTTCTCACCCGATCTTTCGTGGGCGCGACCCACGTTGCCGCATCAATGCTGGAAAAAAATGGTAAAGCCAGTGGATGCAACTGCCTCCTGCAGGGGTGCAGTGACGTCTTGAAATGGACTTGGGAAGATGTCGTTTTAATGTTTGCCCTTGCATACTTAGGGGTATGGGTCAAAATTGGGTACCCCAAGAATTGAATGGTGAATCCTAAAAACCAGCTAAAATCAGTGGCCCCCCAGGTCTTCAATTTTGACCCACACCAATTTTCTTCCATTTTTGGGTGGAAAAGCCATCAACCTTTGCATGGCTGGGCTGCTAGAGATGAGTGTCTTGTGGTGGTGTAAAACAATGGATAGTTCTGGATAGCATTGGATTGCTAAGAAGCACACTTCTTTTTGGTTATATACAATGCAATAGGACTTATATATCACCAACCACGTGACCACATGATAGTTGGGGTTCTCTGGAACATTCAGGAACAGCCCCAATTTCACTGCTTCGTCCTCTTGGTCTCTATCAAGATTGCAAATTGATGTGGTAATTTCCTATTTCCAGAGACATCCACTTGGATCCATAATGAGAGCACATCACACTGCAACCCCAACAGTTTTGAGTCAAACCTACCACAAACCCAACACGTAGCGTAGTTCTACTTAAAAACCAACTTAGCAAACACACATCAGCCATATCAACTATAAGTCTCCATATCCGTTTGTGGAATCCCCACATCTTTCTTTGTTACTTGGCACCACAGCGGTTGCCGGAACCGGGGTCAACCGGGCCCAGGTTGACCATTGTGGGTGCGCTGATTGGATCCTCGGGCGCTATCTTGAGTCAGATCATGTGCGATGTCGCTGGGCTAATGGTGAAACAATGTCGAACTGGGAAGGTTGTGTTGGATGGTTTTGGCAATGTTTTTGAGGTTCAACCTTAAGTATCATGGAATAGAATATTAAGTGCATATGATATAATGACTCTCAATGCTAGAATATTATACATATTTATACATCTACTACCATTAATATAATAATATATATATATATATACTACTGTGTTGGTGCTTTGAGATGTTTAAGCTTAACCTTACTCCCATCCCATGATATGAGCAACAACGGGACCCAGGCGATGAACCGCAACATCCTGGAGGTCTTG
>Ga0126342_10012195_pt1 | contig 15341 bp, 16 predicted proteins | sample Cyp1metagenome_FD_92528 | JGI IMG/M metagenome (GOLD analysis project Ga0126342, IMG submission 92528) | Coral microbial communities from Lord Howe Island, Old Settlement Bay, Australia - Cyphastrea 1 metagenome | ecosystem: Host-associated > Invertebrates > Cnidaria > Coral ...
AAGCACCTTTCAGTCCATCAGTGGCTTCGCTCTGCCATCCCTGATTCACAACAACCAACCTCTCCTATAGGTTTCCTATTTTTGAAACTTCCGCCACCGCCTTGTGCGGTACTACTGGTATTTATCCTATCACTAACAGTAATCATCTGGGTCCTTTCCTTAATGGGATACCCCAAAACGGCACCTCGAAGTCAGGGTGGTTCAACAGCTGCAGCAGTGGGACTTCGGACCTGGCCGAGCCAACGATTTTTTTCACTAGATTTTTGGGAACATCTGGGGATGGGTCAAAACCAATAGTACCCCTGTAGTTCACATCAAAATAGCTGGGATTTATGGATGTTCATCCCCTAAAAATGGTATATTAATAGGTATTGATCCATAGCCATATCAGCATGATAAAATGAATGGTGACTATATGATACGTTCTTACATCATATCATGTCCATCTATCTATCAGATCTATCTAGATCCAGCTATCTAACCATCTAGATATCCATCTACTTACCAATCTACCTATCTATCAATCTACCTCTATCCGTCTACCGATCTACCCATCCATATCAACGGTAGCCATGGTCGCCATGGTGGGCTATGAATTGTCCCCTCGAAACATTTCAACTGACATATATGTTGAGTATATGAATGGCGGGAAAAAAATAACTAAGTAGTTCATTTTGATGCCATGCGCAAATTAGGGTCGTCCCCCTGTCGGTAGTGAGGATATCTTCGTTCACAGAGTGTGAGGCGACTCATGCAAAACAGGGGTATCGGTATAGGGTCGTCCCCTATCGATAATGAAGGTTTTGCACACCCCTCAGACTAAATTACTATTAACATAAGTCTGTCGGTTACTCATATATCAAAATGATTCAAAATGTCTATGTAATGCCATTCTACATATTACTTAGACTTAGTAACTATTGAAATAACATATTTGAAATCTCCATCAAATCTCCACTTGTTGAATCACAGAGGATCTTGTCATACCTTACATCTCAGTGCACAAGTGCGAGAAAGGGTTCTGGGCCAGGGGTGACCTGTTGGATGCTTAAAGCGAGTATTGTTTCTTGTTCAATGTGGGTTTGTCTGAAAATAGGGTATATTCCCAATGAAATAGCCATTTATAATAGGGATAATGATCAGCAAAACCATTGGGTAAAAAGGGGTACACTATTTTCAGACACACCCATGTGGTTTCTTGGTTAAGAACCATGGCAGACAATTCCAATCCGCTGACCATGATCAAGGTTTTGAACCATGTTTTTCGCCTTTGCTGGAGTTTTTGAACTGTGAAACTGACCTTGGCGGAACAAAATCACGCCCAATTTGTTGTGGGTGCCCAAGCTGGGCATGGGTCGCAACACCGGAACTCCGGTTTCTTTCAGATTGCCTTGGTGAACAATTAATTTACTAATCTACTTAGGCCGCAAAAAATGATTGACATCGTTTAACTCACCCCCATTTATGGATGACGTGATGGCAATGGGGCCAATGCTAACACAGTACTGGGGTGGTGACTTATGTTCCAACATGAGCAAATCAGTGAAAAAGAACATCTCCAAGAACTACTGGGGCCCCGGGTTTTAATCAAACACGGCTACCTGGGAAAAAAAAACATTTTGATGGGCAGTGGCATGGATAATTCATCGAACTATATATAAATGGAGATTTCCAATTGCCATTTCCCATTGCCATGTTTGACCACCAGAGGGTAAAGGTGATGTTTGAAATCCTCAAACCAGAGTTCAACAACTGCTGTGATATCCTCTTAAAATCTTAAAATAGTCAACACAGTTGTCTCTGATATATCATGCTTCTGCATGGTACAGCTGCGTTCACAACAAGCTGCTCCCCCATTGACCGCAGCAGTTGGGGTCCCTAGTCCCTTGGCTCTCAAAACTGGAGCAGGAAAATCGAACGCAGGAACGCGTGTTTCGAAGGTGTCCAGCTGCCTGTCTTGATGCAACAGGTCTGCCATCAGAGGAAAAAACATAGCTGCAAGTATTTTCCGACAACACGTTACAAATCTCAGATACCCTGAGCATAAATATATATATACAAAGGGAGAGATATATGTTGGAGCTGGCTTGCAAATAGTCCCATTTATAGCCGTAGCAAAAGACTAAAGTACTCATCCGAGTTGAATCCAGAACATGGGGCCCTGAAAAACCTGACTCGATGCATCAACCATAACTCGTCGGCAGTCCACACCCCCATGCATATTGCATGCGGCGCTAGCGTGGACACTGCCTGGTTTGTAAACCCTTTGCAACTCTGAGGTGGGTTCACTGTTGGACACCAATTCGGTTGCTTGCTTTAACCCATGTGTATTATATATATATATATATATCAGTAAATTTAATGACACATACATATTATATAGTGCATGTTCATGGCCAACCTCAAATGGCACGGCACTATCGAAATCAAGTGAATCTTTGATTGGAGGATATCGATTATAAAGTAACTTAATTCCTGTTGTTTCTATACTACCTTCAGGGCTAATCCCAATGTGATGCCACCAAAACACTTGCCATGTTCAGGAAGGACTTTTGTTGGACTTGAATCACTTGAAGATCTCAACCGGATATTGTAGATATGTCAGATGATGCCAGAAAGAAAGAAAGAAAGATATATGGATGGATAGATAGATGGATTTATAGATAGATCGATGGATCGATGCATCAATGGAAAGATGGAAAGATGGATAGATGGATAGATGGGTAGATGGATAGATGGATAGATGGATAGATGGATGGATAGGATATAGATATAGATATAGATATAGATATAGATATTGATATTGATATAGATATAGATACAGATATAGATATAGATATAGATAGATATAGATATAGATAGAGATAGAGATAGATATAGATAGAGATAGGTAGATGATAGATAGACAGATAGCTAGACAGATAGATAGATAGAAAGACAGATAGATAGACTGCTAGATAGATAGATAAGATAGATAAGAAAGATAGATAGATAGATCGATAGATAGATAGATAGATAGAATAGATACAATAGATAGATAGATTAGATAGATTAGATAGATAGATGGGATAAGATCAGATAAGATAAGATTAGATTAGATAGATAGATAGATAGCTAGATAGATAGCTAGATAGATAGCTAGATAGATAGATTGATAGATCGATAGATCGATAGATTAGATTGGATTGGATTAGATTTAATTAGATTAGATTAGATTGATAAATTGATAGATTGACAGATTGATAGATAGCTAGCTAGATAGATAGATAGAGAGAGAGAGAGATAGAGAGATATATCGATCGATGGATCGATCGATCTTTTGGATTAGACGAGACTAGAGTAGTTAGATTAAGAGGAAATTAGATTGGATTCCCATGTTGATTATGATCCAACAGATTCAATGGATTAGAGAAGTTAGATCAATTACAAACAGATAACACAAAGAAGAGTAAGACTGATAAGCTCAAAGCAAAAACAGCTAAAGCAGGGACTAATCAGCAAGACAAATTGATGTGACAAATGCAGTGGACAAAATAGACAAGATATACACGATACACAAGATAGAAAGAATATGAAAACGTCTAATTTATATGATTGAGAAGATAGATAGGGTAGGTAGAAACACAAATATGATAGATAGGATAGAAAAAATATAGGCAGTATCCTAATACCTGGGATAGAAGGTCAAAAAATGATAGGAGCCCTTGGCAGGATACATAGATAATATACATAGGAGAGACAACATAGATAGGACGCATAATTACACACATAAGATAGAACGGATAGGATACGCAGCATAGGTAGATTCATAAATATGTATATATATATATATATATATCCTATATATCCATATATATCCTATACAGTATCGACTAGATCAGAATTATATTCCTATATTCCTTTCACTTCGATCAAATATATTGAATTGATTTAATGGATACATTCGACAAATGTTGGACTTCACCTTTTCAACAATGGGAAACATGATGGGGTGTCCTGGATAGATTCCCAGTTTACCTGAAGCAAAGCCATGCAGTGTTCCCACTGTTCTCAGAGATGCCACATTTGCCGCCCAAGTGCTTAAAGCAGCTGGGAGACATAATCGAGTGCACGTTGAACTGGTTGGTGGTGAACCAATCAAAACTGGTTGGTGGCAACCGTTGGAATCCATACATATCCATACATTATCATTGCAAAGGATAACCGTTCAAACACATGCAGCATGGGTTAAGTTAAGAATTGAGAAATAGTAGCTTAGGTTGCGATGTTTGCCTCAAACGAGACAGGTGCAAGTAGATGCTTTCGATAATAATACCCACCTTGTGATTGAAACATACACAACTACACCACCGACCAACAAAAAAACGAACAAACAAAAGCTGGGGCGAAGGGCGACTAGCACGGCGGCCTGTTGGGTAGCGACCTGAATTGATAAGATATTGACTTGTAGCCAAGTTGAACCCTGAATATACGTTTCCACTGTCAAGATGCACACGTTTGTTTGTTTCAGAGTCAAGAAAAGCCGTCCAAAAGCGTCACACCATTCTTGAGCAATATGCCCTCAGTAACACGGAATGATGTGATCTGCTGCCAATGTGTGGGGGACTGCAAAATATTCCATTCACACGTCAGAACCGACCTTGCAAACATGCCAACCTGCACCGTTGTTCCGTTTCAACAATGATAAAACATTACTGTATAGAACTCATGAACTAAACATAAATGATCCATGATTAATCCATGATTAATTTATGAATTTTAACCAGCATATATAACCGTTGCATCTAACCATTCCTTCAGCAAACAGCCGCTGCCATCCTCAGGGCCGGGATGGGATCCATGTCCGGTCCGCGGATCCGTGGTCGATCGTGGTCGCCCTTGGGAATTCACGGCCGTTGACGCAGGAAAAACACCTCCAGATATGTTGGGATATCTTAGAGGTACCAACATTCTCGGTTTTATATGGTTTTATGTACCAAGAATCCCAGAAAATTTTGAGATTCTGATTCTAATGATGGATATAAATATGGGTACCAAGAATTTAACGGGATTCTTGGTACATAAAACCCCTATTTTTGGGATATTTTATGTACCAAGAATCCCATCTTTAGGATACCTCTTTGAATTATGGGATTCTTGGGATTCACCACTTATGGGACTTTTTTTGAAAATATTAGGGTGCTTCACTGGTGGTTCCTGAAATAGGGAATTCCAAAAACCATGGCTTTCAATATACTAAAACATACCAAAACTAAAATGGTCTAACTTTCGGATTTGGGGCTACCTCCATATGTGTCGTTTATTTTCTAGCCAGGGATCCAGCTAAACACAGCAGCTGACACAAACACTGTCTTCTAGCTCCAGGTCGATCTTTTCTCGGGTTGCCTCGACGGGTTGGGCGATGGAACATGGAATGAACATGATCCATCTAGAGATGATATGCACCGATTGACCCATTAAAAATGATGATTTTCCATACCAAACGGATAAATTACATTATATAAATTACTAGATCATACTAGATCTATAGAGGGTAGAAATATCATTGCAGTCTTTTTGGTGATGCCAATCCCAACCCCAAGCCAGTCCAAACTCTTTGCGACAGGCTATGCTGCAAGGCAAACTCTGGAGGCCCATCCCATGGACAAAACCAGTTTGATCAATTCCATTCAATTCCCAATTGGGGGTGGGTCAAAACCTATTATTATCAATTCTAATGGGATGAACATCCATTTACCAGCTATTTTGGGGTTCACTAGGTGCCAGGCTTTTGACCAATAGCCAATTGTTGATAGAGACAATCCCCATCCCCTTGTTCTGCTGGCTGAGTCCCTTTGTTTGATGGGGTTGATGGTTAAAAATACTCCTTTGGTTACAATAGTCCCCCGTGAAATCCCCATGATTTGAACAACCACGTTATAGTGTTGGATGATCAAATCCCCATCTTGCTTAAAATCACCATGCTCCGCTGTTTCATTCAAGACCCAGAAAACATGTTCGGAGGTCCCTTCCACAGATGCCAGAGTTGCCACCTAGGTAATGTTCAAAACCCTGTGTGATCCCTTGCTACGGTGGTTAGCTGATAGGGATTCCCCTTTCATGGATTCTGAATGATTCTGATCTTACCCATGAAATTAGTTAGAATCATCCCTCGAACGAATCATCCACCGATCATCATGTGTCAACTATTCCATATGGATCCATGTGGCTTGATAGTCAAAACCCCAGAAATCCATATGGACCCATATGTAATGATGATGGTGGTGATGGTGGTGATGGTGATGATGGTGATGATGGTGATGATGGCGATGATGGCGATGATGGTGATGGTGATGGTGATGGTGATGATGATGATGATGATGATGACGATGACGATGACGATGATGACGATTCACCATTCGCGAAAGGGAGCTCGGCATGTAGGGGTTTTGGCAAGATATACGGTATGTTTATGCATTGGCTGTCTCCAACTCTACATGTCTCAGAAAACCTTTAAGAGACAAAGAGAGAAGAATAGAGAAGAACAGAGAAATTCCAAGAAAAAAACTTAGCATGTTGAAATCAAATTCCTGCCCGTTGGACTCGGGAGGATCAAGTGTAACCATTGAAATACATGAGTTGTGGACTGAGAACATTTGGAATTTACTTTGAGCCTCTGCCATTGTACGAAGTCCATGTTGTGTGGATTTGATCATGTTGCATGATGGTTCATGTGTCAAGTGATGGTGGTTTTGTGAAGTATATAAACTCAAGTGTTGTGTCAAGTGCTGACTTGTTCTAAGCAGGTATCTACTCATAATGTATGTTGGGTTCCGGAACATTTTTGGCTGGCTTGATCATCTTCGAACAGCTTCCTGGTAGGTGTGGGTGGCTATTACTGACTGAGCGGTCTTGGGGTAGGATTCCCTTCCTGCAGGGTGGGTGGCTGAACGGTTTTTGATGTGAAAGCTATCTCTATGTTTCTCTATTTTTCTTGAATGTTTCTCTAATTTTCACTATGTTCCTCTGCATTTTCTCTATTTTGCTCTGATGTCATATTGGTTGGCGTGTGGCTCCTGGGAGCCATCGTTTTTGCCTGGCTGACTCTTGCTGGTTAACACTTGACAGCACTTGGTAACAAACAACGCTTGATAACGTTTCGCGCCCTGGCATCTTTTGAAAACAATTGAAAGCACCGGAAAAGATCTGACAACATTGGACAACATATGACAGCACTTGCGTTGGATAGAACCTGATAGGGCCTGAGACCTGAAAACGACACTGGATCACTGTGTTCCTCCATTGGTTGGACCTGAGCCTCTCTGGTGTCAATAGGTGAAAACATGATTTGAAATCGGTTCATTTTTTTCTTGGGTTTTCTCTATCCTTCTCTACTGGTCTCCAAAAGACTTCTTAAGACATTTTGAGTTGCCAACAACCTTTATATAATTCAATTACGAAAAAATATCTTCAAACGTACAAATCTATCATGAGTAATTAAACCCCTCGAATCCAAGCCCCTTTTTGGTTCTGTTGAATGATGGTGATGATGATGATAATGATGATGAAATCGACCATTTCCCATCATTTCCCACCTCTCCAAGCACCAACAAAAAAACACCAAAAAATCCTTCTTCCAGGATCTCCCACCAGGTGCCTCACCGCTGTAGTCTTCCCAGACCCATGGCAAGGCTTCCAGGCGACACCTGTCTTGGCTCACTTCCAAGACCTGGCCGCAGGACTTACAGGAAAGCATGGGTTTCTCATGTGGCCCCGGCGATTTTCCCCCCTTCCCATCCTGGCCAGTCCCAAATCTCAGCATTTGGACAACGGCCATCCATATAACTGGCTGTTCGAACAGTGTTCACCAGGGTACCAGGCCCTAGAAACATCACCTAAATTGGGTTAAGTAACCGGTATTTCAGCTCCATTCTCAGTACGGTCTAGTCAGGATTCATTAACCCCTCCAAATTAATCAACCACCACTGCCCATTTTTTTTTGCAATTTAAAACCAGGTGGTCCCCCCAGATTAATAAACACGTTGGCCTACCCCCGATTAAAGAACCACCAGTGCTGAAATCCATCTTTGTTTATCCAAAAGTTTCCAATGGTTTCCTTATGGTTTCCTTATGATATATATATATATATATATATATATATTTAAGTTGAAACCGCATGAACACCAGAACCCATCACTGTTGATCATTGAACATTTGAAAAACAACTATTCCCCAAACGATCGATTTCTAATTAAATTCTTTATAAAAATCATCAGTTTGGATAGCTCCCAAAGGGTACCCCATGAGCCCATGTACCCCATTAATAATAATCAGGGTTTGCCCCTGATTAATCAACCACCATGTCCCTAATGGTTTTTCTTTGGATTTGCCCATTCATTCCCAATGTCCCCCATAGCTTTCAGCCAATTGACGTAAGCCATATCCAAAATTTTATGGTTCAGAGGTGCTTATTATTAAGGGGGGCTTAAGGGGGGCTCCACAAGGTAGAGTTCTGACCTTCTGGGGGGGGGGTTATTAATCCGGTGTTGGCATTAATCTATATTAACCCCCCCAGTCGAATTGTCTAGAATCATTGCAGTATATGCTCCGTGGCAAACTTCAAAAAACCATGCTGCATTGATAATAAACTGGTCCTAGAGATGGGAAGTAGATGGGATGATGGGACGTGACTATGGCCGTTCTAGCAAACTGGGGACAAAAAAAATCTCATCACCAACAAAGGACGTTCGGGCGTTTATAGAAATATGTCAAAATATGTCCCTATAATTTTCCTATATGGGTATGGATCAATACCTATAGATACATTTTTAGTGGGTTATTCACATCCATAAATCCCAGCTATGACTTGGGGTTCACTAGGTACCAGGTGCCATGACCCATCCCCAGTGTTGATGAAATCGGTGGATCTCCACTGATTTCTGGATGATCATCTTCCAATTTCCCGTTATCGGCTTGTCTGAAAATGGACTTACCCTTAATACACTAAAATATGTAATGGTTTGATTGATGATATTTAATGATATTTAATGGTTTAATTATGTTTGATTGATTGATTGATTGATTGATTGATGATATTTAATGGTTTATGATCTTATTGACATACACTAAAATAATTACAGTAAAGATTATTACTGTAAATATTGGTCACCCATCCCCCGACTCGTCAGACACCCTGAAGGAAGAGTAGGGCGGAAAGAGCGTCTCCGACTCGTTAGACCTGCCGCTGGCATCCACATTGGATGGCAAAAATTGGATGGTGAAATATGGGTCTTATCTGAAGATAGATAGAAGGACTGTTTTTTTTGTTTGTTTTATCTTCTTCGATGGATCATGGAGTAGTTAACTAGTTTGTAAATCTGCTATAAAATCTGCTATAAGCCACTACGCACCCACTTGAAGGGTTGACTAAGCAGTTAACTCACTCCATGGCCTATCTAATTCATGAAACCCTTCCGGACATTCTGCAATTTGCTGAGATTTGTGCCAGAAAAGTTTTTGTCCTGGAACCTATTGGGTGGAACAATGGTGAAAAATGTCACTTCCCCCAAAGAAAATAGTGCAGGCAACATATGTATACCCAGTACTTGTTCTTCTCGAACAAAGGTCTTTGCCATGGTTTTCCAATCCCATCTTTTCATGGTGAAGTATCTCTACAATTCGAGAACCAAGAAAGCCATGATCTTAAGCATCAAATACCTCCTTCCCTGTTACGTTTTCCTGAAGACCAATTTGAACGGCCCTGACTTTGCATTCTGTTTCATGGTATGGAATCTGGATCCAGGATCATGTGAAAGCATACTCTTCCGTTGAGGTTCTGTCAACTACAATCCGTCTACCCATCTATAAATGGGCAATCTATACCATGGCTATGTTAAAAAACCAGATGGTATATTATACGATATGTTTATCTATTGTCATTGTGTCCGCCGATGTCCACCATCAAATTGCAATTTTTGGGGTATCCCCCATTTTTGGTTAACACCTGGGACCTCCCCTTGATTGGATTTTTAATGATTTCGGAGTGTTTGTGCTAGGGATGTAAGAGCAAAACATATGCAGTTTTGTGGGGTCCATCCGGGATGTCAACTTGGGCCTGGGCCCAACAAACAGAGCAACACAGAATTTGGCTGATTTTTGTCTTGTGACTGGACTTAACATGGTATACTGTACAATACTGTACATGATTTCTGCAATAGAAATATGACTGTACATCGGACAAATTCTATATTAGTCGAATGGTGTGACATTTACATATTAGATAAACTTAGATATGATATATTTAGATATGATATTATAACGTATTATAACATATTATTATCCATGTCCAGTATGATACCTTCTGGTAATTTAACATCGCGTAACCGTCCGCGTTTCACGGTGATTTTTTTGCCCATCCCTCCAAGGCCACCTGGAGCTGACGTCCTGAGGCGGCACGTAAGCTGCTCTGAAGCGTAACGGTGAAGAGTGAGGACTTTCCAATGTGTAAGCGAAAAATCATGAAAAATAGGGATTTAACGTTGGATGATGGTTATAACTTATAACGTTACACTATAATGTTACACAACTAAACTCAATTTTCATTCGGAAGATGCCCATGAATGTTAGATCCCCATCTTGCAAAGATGAGTAGTGAGGATCTAACAATCCAAGATGAGGATTCAAATGATTTAACCAGTAAGATTAAAGGATTGAACCAGCAAGAATAGACAATTTCACCATCAAACATGATGATTTAACCATTGACCATCAAAAACTGTTTTTTGATCAAGTTGGGCTCGTCTGGAAATTGCTTTGGTATACCCAACTCAACATGTGTATTTCATTTCGTTTTCGGCTTTGACCGCTTTGACCATAGGCCCCCTATGGCCACCAACTGCAAGCGTCGTCATGCGTCGTCGCCAGCCCGCCTGGATATTCCGCGCGCCGAAGTACTGCGAGGGAATCTCGATGGTCCAGAGAAAGCCTGGGTTGTCCTGTCGGCAGATGAGCTGATCAATGGGGCCGGTTACTAAAAAGGTCGACTTTGGATGATTTGGGATACCCTTGGGATACCCATGATTTAGGTAACCTCCAAAGTTATAGCAACTCTTCCAAAAAGAAATGGGATATTGAAGAGTCCTACGGGAATCACTGGTGAATCTTAATTGTATATATATATAACTACCATGTATGACACAATAAAAAAGATAGAAGTTGGGGAAATCCAGTCCTAAAATCGTGATGTTCGCAAACGTTGCTATCTTTTCTGGGGGCTGAAGAGATGATGAATAAAATGAGACGCATAGATCGTACCCAGTGAGCATCCCAAAGTGATGCCAACGAAGTGTTGCAAGAATAGCTATGGATGGCTATGGCTATGGTGGAATGTAAGTATGCTACCCCTGATTTGGAGTCTCTAAATCCAGCCATTTGATCCGCAGACCTCTATTGATCCCATTTTTGTGGCAAAATTTGAGATGTCCAACCACAAAGCAAGTTCACAACTGCATTCCTTTGAGGAGCAGTGTGCCCTCGCAACGCCTGAACGAAACGTCGACGTCGATCTGACGATGTTGTCTTGTTGTGAGACAAGCTGCTTGCACAGCAGCCGCGCCGTCTTTGTGAAAGGTTTCCATGGTTTTATCTTGGCCACACATCAACCAAGTTCTATCCGCAGCGTTTTGGGATCCCGGTTCCTACCTCAAATGGAAGGTACGGTCACCTGCTGTACCAATGACGTGGGAATGATGGGAATCCACTTTAAACTATCTCAAACTGCACATGGAGACCTTTCGCGGCTCGAAACATACACGCCGCAACTGCCGCCTGGGCACCGGCAACCAACAATGAGCAAGTCTCTTGCTGAATACAAACAACCTCCGGACGCCACTGGAATACATTGTCGAAAAATAGGTTACCCCAAGAATTTGAGGATTAATTTAACTTTATTATCTTCCGCATTACTTGATGGCAATTGTGAAACCGGCATGGCTATCACGATCAGCTGTGCGGTGGTAGATTCGATCAGCGGGGCAACCAATGCGGAGAACAACATCAATCAATGGTTCAACCACCCAACATATCAACTACTATCAAGTACTCTTAAACCCTCAGAAACTAAATATATTATATATGTATGAGATGATTACTAGAAACAATCCAGCTATGTAGGGTCCCTTACCCATGGGTTGCCCGGTCATCATCCCTTTCCCCTGAAAGTTCAGCCCATATGGGCCCCAAAATGAACAGATCACGAAACCATGGTTTCCAGGCTTTTCAGGAGTGTTTCAAGGTTGGAGAAAATGATTGTACAAGTTGTATCCCTCTTCATGCCGAATAAAGCTGGTAATGAACTTCTGTCACAGGAAACGGTCAATCTCAATGTTCAAATCATTTTTTGCTGACATCAGAACTGACACCATTATATACATGCTAACTATAATTATATTAGTTGTATAGATTCGACAATGATTTTATGGAATATGATGGGCGATGGTTCACATCTCATGTCTTTGAGGTCCAAAGCTGATGTCGTTGGCCAGTGATGAAAAATATCATTCCTTTATTTGGTCGCCGAAAGGTTCCAGGGATTCAGCAATTGAAACGTCGCGCTTCCATTGCTGGACCTGCAGCAATGCATGGGCGAAGTCAACACCTTCTGGCATGGTAGGCTATTGTTCACTGTTTCCAATTCACAGTAGTGCTTCGATGCATTCATGATATGAATGTATCTTAAGATTCTTTAGATTTTTTTGATTCATTGACTAAGCCTCAAACATCCTTCCGCTTGTAGTTCCCTGAGAGAGTTTCTGTGTTGACCTCAAGAATTGTTTGGAGTTCAAATTCACATCTTCATGGGGCTGATACTGGGATTGCCACTCTGGAATTCCCAATTCTTTGGAGTTCCCCCATCTTTCCAAACATGTCCCGGTTTTTTTTGTTTTGTTATCAGACCCATCTTTTCCAAGACGTCCCAAGTGTTTCGTGACAACCCTTTGGATTTGTCAATAAAATACACATGAAACCCAGAAACAACCGATAGATTTGCATCATATTCAGCTGATTTTAGCTTGGTTTTAGGATGTTTGAGGGGTAGCTGCATATTCCTTATGTTTTGATCACAAAAACATCTGGATCTTCATCGCATGCCCCATGTTTTGATTTGAGAACTATATTATATTATATTATATTATATTATATACATATATACATATATATATATATTATATTTGCATATATTCCCAATGGATTACTATATAAATCTCATAATTTACCATCGTTTCCCCGCCTCTCCCTTCAGCTCGTGAATCTCGGCGATGAGTTTCTTGATGGTTTGCCGCGTCACCTGTGACAAAAGGATCCAAATCTAGTGGTATATTGGGGATACCATATGTGTACATATATGTATATATGCATTCTATAGTTTGGTGATTTTCTCACAGTTTGCTATGGTATAGTGGCCAAGTCATTATAGATCCAAACGAATAAATGGTGATCTTCTATGGCAAACTGTTATCAGAAGGTATTTGTGTTTGTCTCCCCGCTGATTGACAAAGTTTGAGTCAAATCGATATCATATTCACAGTGAACCACTAAAAAAGGGAACACAACATGGGTGTGATTTGAAGCATCTTGAAACACAAAGCAGATCAAACACATATATGCACACAAAATCAATCAAACCATTAAGGACCCTATGGATACGGTAGGGAATTCCACTTTTCTTGTATACGTTTTTAATTCTTCAGAATCTGCAGTGCGCAACCCATTTTTCTGGTGTCCATGGGTTTTTTACCATTGTTCTGATTCCTATCCCTTAGTATAGTATGGTTCAAGGATGGGACATGGGTATGAGGGTCAGGAATACCCCTGCTTCCGCAACAAAATATCGCCAATACTGATAGGATTGGCATGGATGTTCATCCCAATCCATTACAATGGCATGATCCATCCCATATGAATTCATGGCCCTAGTAGACCATTCCGTTCTGGGGAAGCACTTCCACCTTTAGGACCCGCTTGTGCTGAAGATCACTTGATCCCAAGGATTTGCGGTGTGATTTACATGGGTTTGGTCGAGGTTCCAACGGTTGCACCCTAGAAAGTTCCCATTTCCTCCCTCATCACATTAAGGTATTTGGAAATATAACCTGATGACACTTTTTAATAACATATTTATATTTAGATTATATATATATATATATATATTTGTAAATATATAACTATATATATATATAACTATATATATATATAACTATGTATGTATAACTATATATATATATATATATATTTTTCACAATATATATATATATAATATATACATACAATTATCTATATATAATTATATGTATAATTATAAATATATATATATATGTGCTAACAACAGGCATCAATCATCATTAACAATGGTGTTTGCCATGTCCTTTCCACAAATCTCACCTCCAAAGTTTTCTGTCCATCCCCACCTTGTTCTCGTGGCTCATCCGTGCAATCTGTATGCTCTTGGCAGGTCCATGCAGCTGTTGACATCCGGAGACAAACTCGTCAAGGTCGATCAGGCCATTCTGGTCGCTGTCAATCAGACAAAAAAGGGTTGCAAGATCCTGCAGCAACAGGACAGATGTGACCAATGGGAAAAAATTGAGCTACAATGCGCACCTAAAATTGTAGTTCTGAAATTCTGCTAAGTTAAATGAGTCAAATTTCATGATACTCAAAAATGCAATCCACCTCTATCCCCACTTCACACCATTTCCAAGTCCCAGTGTCCTGGGTGGAGATGTCCATGGATTCCAAGAAGCTGGACATCTTGCTGGTCTCCAACGCAGCTTTCAACTCTTGTACGCTCACCTGGGTTTCGCACCAGGCATAGGCAGGGCGAAGAAAAATGCGTGGGAAGGGGACAACAAAAAGGCATGTCCATGTGATATCATGTGATCATACATACATTATTGTTAATATGTACAGTCACCGACAGAATTATGGAAAAAAAAACGTTTCAATTTACAGGCGCCGCCTGTCTATGATAGAAAAGTTACGAACCTTTTTTTTTCCATAATTATTGTTTCCATAATTATTTTGTTTCCATAATTCTGTCGGTGACTGTATGTCCACCGATTCGCAATTTGAATGCATTTTAAGGGGGAATATTGAATTATAGAAAATATGTGTCTAAAGATCTGGTATATGCCCCTAAGTCTTCCCTGATATACATAATATCATGTGATGTTCGCAATTTAAATGCATTTTAAGGGGGAATATTGAATTATAGAAAATATGTGTCTAAAGATCTGGTATATGCCCCTAAAGCCTGCCATTGATATACATAATATCTGGATGTTTCCTTTTGCCAAGCCACCAAT
>Ga0126342_10012196_pt1 | contig 15340 bp, 14 predicted proteins | sample Cyp1metagenome_FD_92528 | JGI IMG/M metagenome (GOLD analysis project Ga0126342, IMG submission 92528) | Coral microbial communities from Lord Howe Island, Old Settlement Bay, Australia - Cyphastrea 1 metagenome | ecosystem: Host-associated > Invertebrates > Cnidaria > Coral ...
AACAAGTGAAATGATGAAAGTGATCCGGGAGTGTGGTCGCGCAAGAAACGCGCAAGGTTGGCGCAAGCTCGGCCCAAGAGGCCTTTGTGGGAACAGTAATTTAGGACAACCCCCATATATATATATATTTTTTAAATTACACATATATTTGTATGATTTGTATGTTTGTTTTACACTTGTTAGGTGGCCACCTCACCCTACGAGGAAGAGCCTGGTTTCCAGGAGATCAACCAGTGCTATTTTTCCCCATCGGCAGTCTCTTGCATTCTGCTGCCCAAGCAGTAAAAAATCAAACCCAAGCACTTGCCAGTTTTTCCAGGAAGCAGTGGGGGATGTGGAGTTTGCGGACAGTGTTGAGGCCAGGATGCTGCGAACTCGCGAGATCTTGCAACCTACATCAACCTACACATTCCAATTACAACACTTACAACACACAACACGTTTGGAAGAAGACGAGACGCAAAAGCTCAGGTGGGAGCGGCGGTGGTGAAGATTTTTGTTACAAGACAACGCCCAGCTCTAGTGGTTCCATGGCAGTCTGGAGCTCAAACAGCCCACTTTGCGCCAAGTGCATGCGATGCAGTTTCCACATGTTTCCACTATGTTACGCCTTGGCCTGGAACTTTGGCAGACGTAGTGGTATGACAAGGAAGACATTGGTGAGAGAGATGTCAACTGTTTTCTTTGCCCTCTGAGGACTCAGCAGGCTCAGAGTACGAGATGACTCCCTGTGTGATTTAGCTGACTGCTTCTGCATTAGCATGGAAATTTGTTTGCTTGTAGATCCGGAAGACGCATGCTGAGAAACCAATTGATGTGAGATAGAGCATGTTTTTTCCTTTCTCTCTTTCTCTCTTTACCTCTCTTTATCTCTCTCTCTCTCTGTTTCTCTCTTTCTCTCGACTCTCGCAACTCTGCAGGTTGAGTCCACCAGTGGCAGTGGGACCTTTATTCGGCGGCGTGGCGTTCTGCTGGCAGACCTTGCTGGGCAGATTCCTCCCAGCATTCCCAGATGTGACACGTGTGACATTTCACATGTTGTATCCTGTTGTGGACCCCTTCCGATGTGCCACATCCCAAATTCAGTAAACCAGTCTTAGCATTATTCAATTATCACACCAGCTGTGGTCGCTAAATGTGGCCAAGCTCGGAATGAAAAGTCACTATAGACAGAAACAAACCACATCCCCCTAGAGCAATCCCTTTGCACTTGGGATGGTCGTTGTGTGTTGTGTCTTGCCGCATTTTCTGAACTTGTGATGAGAATCCTCGAATGCCAGGCTGGTCGTATGGATGAACACGATGACCACGACCCTTTGGAGTCCAAGACCCTGGACAGCTATCATACACTGCAACGCAAAACCACGTGGTTTTTCTATGTTTTTCTTACGAACAAATCATATATCACATACTGTAATACAATATATATATATAATATTAATATACTATACCATAACAGAATATAATATATTAATATTTATATAGAGATATAGTTATAATGATGTTGTTTATATACTATTGCAGCAGGATTCATTCACTTTGGGCAAGAATCATTGACCTATTGGCACGTGCATTTTGACCTCTCCGACAAGAGGGCTGTGCACCCAGGCCCCCATACCTCCACTTCACGGACGTTGATCAGGCCAAGCCGCAGACGTTTGGTTTGAGAAAGTTGCAGAGTTTAATGAAGACCGGACGACAAGACATTGACAAGATAACATAAGATAACAAGAAATGTCAAGACTTGATGCTTTGCTGGTAGTGCCAGGATCTGGGACGATCTGAAATTGCTTGAAACAATCTTTGCTCTGTTCCCTGGCGCAGGCGGTTGAAAACTTTGAAGGAGATCTCGTTCTAACAGCCGCACATGTCGTGGCGGATGCGCGTGGATACCGAAAGCATCAGATCAGATTGCAGGTATCATCGGTACCATGTTCACGCGAACACATGTGGTGCGTCAGAATGTGCATGTGTGGCGTAATGACATTTGATGACATTGAATACTGTCCGTGTAGTGGCGTAGTAGTGTTGTTAGATGTTGTTAGTTCAGGGGCGAGGCCTTTCTGTTCATCAGTTGTGGCTGCAAGGGTGACATGTTTTGGTATGAGGCGAGACATTCGGGTACAGCTTTTAGCTTGCCCTGGAGCTTCACCAGATGCTCGTCTCATTTGGCCCCATTGGGCCCCATTGCCACCATTGCCACCATTGGACCCCTCAGATTTCCAAGGATTTCCATCATGCCTGTCATTGCCAGAGTCAGACCCATCCACATTGGCCTCCTTTATTCTTTAGAAGTGTGTCCGACCAAGAAGCTAAGGAAAAGTTCATGGCACGGGTTGTTGCTGCCACATTCTCAGTGTGAAGCGCACACACACACATACACTTTACATCACTTTACAGAGTATATTGAATGGAATTGTGCTTTTGGACGCTCTTGGGACTTGGGACATTCCTTTCCGTCGTGAATTGGGTGACACTTGCGAGAGTTTGCTAGTTACTTGCAGAAGGCATTGGTTTGTAATTTTTGGTGATTCATTAGTCATTGGTGATATTCGGTTGGCTGAAAACAATCACCGGCTGCTTCTATGGAATGTCATGAGCCCCCAGGTGGCACATGATTGTGATTTGGCGCTGCTGGAGGCCCCTTCCACCGTCCATGGTTTGACATACCCTTACTGTACATTGTGGCGGGAAACCGGTTTTTTATGTTTCTTTTTTCTCTTTTACCTTTCATTCGTAAGTGATCGGGACCTACCGTTTCATATCATTACATATCATTCATTACATATCCATTCTGGCTGACGTATGTGTTTAACGTATACATATGGTGTGAAGCAGTATGGTGCAAACATGCAGTCACTAGCATACATGCATGTGAGTTGCACTAATATCATGCGATGACGCAATGCAATGTAATGCCGTGTGGTACATCTGTTCAAAATTGACTTGACGTTGCGCATGTTTATGTGCTGTAAGCACCTGGGTGTCTGAGCAAGTGTGTGTATGTGTGCGTGTGCACTTGTTACTTGGACCATTCAGGACCCACATGCATTTAGATCTGGCTTGTCAGGAGTCAGGGCTTGATTCTATCATATTCTATCATATTCATTCATATATCATATATCATATCTGTATCTCCATCTATATCATATCTAAATCTATTCATATCTCCTGAATCTCCTGAGCCTCAGTTGAGTTCTAAGCTGCTCAAACTTAGGGCGAAATCTTGTGAGATCACCCTGCCCTGAGTTCACACGATTCGTTCGGTACAGGTCAGGGACCCTGACTGCTTTGAAGGCGGGGTTAGGGACATAGAAAGCTATAGAAAACTGCTAGATTTTTTTTTTGGGATGAGATGATTGACATAGAAAGCTGGCGATTTGATAATGTAAGATGACCACATAATTGTTTATCAGTTGTGTGTAATAGTTGCAACTTGTTTTCACCACTTTAAACTACTTTGATTCGTTTGGTCTTGAGACGTGGCTGGGAGAGGCGCTACACCGATGGAATTGCTGAAGCCCCAAGAGATGCTGGCAATGCAGTCGAGGGTACAGGCTTGCCATGGCTTGCCTTAAATGTCAAGGATGTTTTCTTGTTCCTTTGGTTTTGTTTAATGTTTTTGATATTTTGTTGTTGCAGTTTCTGTTGCGGTTTTCTGTTTCATTTTCATTCTGTTGGACTTCTGCTTGTGCGACGCTGTCTTAGAAAATGGTTTCCAGCTGCAGATCGATGTTAGCATATGGGCTTCCAGAGCTGCCAACTGGCAGGTCATGGGCTTTCCCATTGGAGGGGATTACTTGAGCATCACTGAAGGTGTTCTTTCTCGCATTGAGGCAGAGCTGCCTTGCATGGCCCGGGCATAGGGTGCAATGGGATGCATAGGGGGAGGTTCTATGAGCAGGATTAGGAGCTACACGACTAGTTGGACTTGAGCTGAGTTCTCTTAAATTTGCAACAAGTATCAACAGATCCTTTTCTATTCACTTGAGCCATCTTGAGCCCAAAAGCATGAAACACATCCTAAGTTTCTGATGTTGGACCTATCACCGTGCCCAATCGCAGTTCAGTTTTTGCTCTGGGTGCTGCAGCATTGCTTACAGGTTGTTGACTATTCCCATAGCAGAAGGTCTTGCCCACGACTTAGCAACAAAACAGCCTTTCCATATACTGAGTCTGATGAGGAGCTTTGAGCATCTCGTGCCATATTTCTTTGGTATTATTTTGTTGTTTATATAGTTAATATTTTTCCTTCCACTTCAGGTTTGGCCTTGACAGTGGACGCTGCCATCAATGCGCCTTGGACAAACACAAGACCTGGCATACGAAGACTGAGGTCTTCCAGGCTTCACCATTGAAAATACAAAACTCTCAAACGGATGAGAATGAGTGTGCTTGAACATGGCAGAGAATCGATTGCCATGAGGCTGGAAACAGTGGTGGACCAGTGGTGGATCCTCTGACTGGGCGGATGAGACTTGGCATGTTCGGCATCTTTGAGGGGGCAGAAGGCGGTGGCTGGACATGTCATTGACCGCACGCAAGTACTCTCCCTCACTCTCCTCTCCCTCACTCTCCATCCTGCTTGATGCTTGATGCTGCTTTGCTTTTTGGCCTGGCCTGGTTCTAGATTTTTTCCAGCTCCGTAAGGACTGGAGTTGCTCACCAAAAGGCATGCTGGCACAGGGGCTTGGGAAGGGAATCCCGGAATTGCTAGGTCCCCTTGTTCGAACAAGCAGTCTTATGGTGCTCCATTGTTGTCTTTTGATGTTTTTTGCAGGTTGGTTTCGGTGACAGACCTGCGTGAACCGAAGAACAAATTCTTGCAAACATGCCTCAAAGATTGAGTGTCGCCGACCCATGACGAAATCAATCACCATTGCAGACTATGCTTCTTTCTTATAAGGGGGATGTTGCACCAGGTGTTGATTTGATGACCTATTTGCTCTCTTCGCATTGTTAGGACAAAAGGATGCCAGGATACCTCTAGCACAGAACCAGGGTTTTGATGGATTTTGGGTATGTGGCCCTTACATGAGTTTCCTAGGTCCTACAGTTCCTACAGTGTACAGGATTTTTTGTATAATAGTTTTGTATAACAGTTTTGATCGCGATTTGATAAAATGGGACTTGCACCAGAAGCTGCCCGTCCGTGAATTTACCCATTCTGTAAGAATACCCACAGGATACCCGGGGTGTTGCTTAGCCAAGGCGTTTGGATTTGTTCGCTTGGTCACCCTCACCAGGTTGTGGCCCGTGGCGTCGAAAACCAAGGGCATGCAGTACCTCCATGTCTGCACCTTGGGATTCGTGTTCGCAGCTCCGGACTCACAGGGTTTTGCGTGGTTTTGCCATGATATGCCTATCCATCCTTATCCACTACAGTCACTACAGTCAGTCAGGTATATTATGATATATTCAGATATCATTGATATCATCATACAGTCAGAAGCTATAAATCGCTGTGAAGTTGGACAGTGCTGGCCTGGCTTTGAGGTTTGATATGGCAATGAGCCCAGCGGTTGCCAAAGAACCGGGCTTTTTTTCGTGTGAAAACCAAGGTCCATTTTTCATTCATGGCCCATTTGCTCCCAAACTCAAGGCGATTCCTGTATGCAGCACTGCATGGGAGACCTACTGAAATGCCGGATGCCTTGGATTACTCTGCGAATGTAGAACAGCATTCTATGTATGCCATGTGTTTTGCGAAGAAGTATGTGAATATGTTAGTGATTCTTGCTGTCGGTTGCATCCTATGGGCCATGGAGAGACGGGATGTGAGATGTGCAGAGAGGAAGGGCAATTCCAGTTTGGTCATGACTTTAACCATGGGGATTCAGATGCACGGCAACAGAAGGTATGGAAGCCTCATGAAGCCTCCAAAGTGTAGGAATACAATCCGTGTGAGGTCGTAACGCCATAATTACTGGATTGTTTCAGGTTGTTTGGACCAGGGCGCCAGCCACAAAAGAAATGGTTGCAGTATGTTGCAGTGGATTTACATGGATTTACTGACTAATTACAAACTGCAAGCCCAAGGGATTCAGAAGTGGTTGATCGATTTGAATTCCCTGAGTGCAGTCTTATCAACAACACGTGGCGGCTGAGGTCTCGAAATGCCTCATCATGCCTCATCAAATTTAGCCTCATAGAATCATGGCATCAGAGCAAGATGGTTCAAAGCTGCTTTGATGTGGCCAGTTTGTGCAGGCCTGCGCTGGGCATTTATTTGCAAACCTTGGCTAGTCACTCAGGGATCCGGGCATTGCTTGAGAAATCTTTGAAAAAAGTACTCCCAATAGCTCAAGAATGTTCCAGATGGCCTGATGGTTCTGTTCAAAGACAGATTCGAATGATGTGCGGCACAACTCACTCTTTTTGGCTCCTGTTAAAGTGAAGAAGTTATACTTGCAGAGGAATATAGAGGAATTATCATGTCTGCAACACTTGTGGTACCGTAATGTGCTTTGAGTGTTTTGTCTGCGGTAGATGCAGTTCCCTGTTCTCATTTTGGCTCAGAACGAGCTGGGGCAATTGCAGCCCCAGTTGTGGCCAGCCCTTTGTTGTCACCTCTAAATAACCACATCATTATCAGTAAGCACCACTCAATGAAAACAGCAACTTGGTGCTTAAGGAGATCCCTTGAAGTTTGATTTCACTGCTTGTCCTCGTTTGGTTCTCGGGTGTGGCCTTTCAACGCTCAACGCAGTGTTGACCATCCCAGTGTCACATCGGAATGCTGTGTTGCGGCACCTGCGACAGTACCATGTCTGCAAAGATCATTGTTACTACAGTGCGTTCTTAGATGCTCTTAGACTAATTTGAAATTTTATATCATTTATCATATTGTCATATTGTCCCAAGAGTTTTTTTCACAACGCTTCTGTGATTCGGTGAGTCGTATTTGTTGGCAGGAAAATGGAGGCTTGAGACCAGCAGTCTGAGGCATAAACGGAACGCATGTAATGCTGAACCACTTGCCATCGGATTCTTTCAGGGTCGGCCAATACCGAGGATCAGCTTTAGGCGATTTAGGCGTGAGACCTCTCTGGGGCAAAGACATGTGTGCTGCATGTGCTGCATGCATGTGAGAGCCAAGGCAAAAACAGACATGATGAGTGACTCTGATGCAAACTGTGTAGCCTGCGTCCTCCACACTGGGTGCTTGTGTGATGGTGTTAGTGTGTAGTGACAGTGCAGCCGACAACTAAGGGCCAACTTCAATGAGGCCTGGGATGCAAGTTGACGGAGGATCAAGCACAACACATCAATCCTTCAAGTTGACCAAATCACCACGTCCACGGTCAACGGGATCCAAGGGGTGCGTTGAAGTCTTGCCTCTACAATTTGGCACAGTATGAATATAGAGTTGAGTACCGTCGTTGCAGCATAAAGTGAACACGTGTAGATTAATGGAACGATGATGATAACGCGGATTTATGCGGATTTACTGTATATTAATATAGTATTTATTATATCATTATTATATATCTGCATATACCCGTGTTTTTTTCCGCCGGATTCTTCCCACCAATCAGGGGTTTGAAAGCTAGGTTGAAGCAGCGGATAGCAGCGGTCAAGTGTCAATGGGGTCCATAGCCTCACAGCCTGCTTGTTCTGCAGGCCATGTGTGGAGAAGTTACACCAGATGCGGACCCAGCATGGGAATTGTGTGCTGATTGTGTGCTGAACACCCGGAACTGATCTACAGAATCTACAGCCTGCAACCTAGCTAGAGTCAGGCTTTGGAGCCTGGAAGATGCGCAGAAAACCGTGAATTGACTTGACGCCGCCAGGACACAGCATTAGCAGCTGGAGAAAGGACCACAGGGCGGCGGAATTCACATCAGTGGTGCCACATAACGCGACGGAGCAACCTGGATGTGCCATATTATACAAATCATTTACTGTAACATCTACAAGACATCATTTTGTATAAGAACTTGTGAGCGGCTGACCCAAATTTGTTTTGAGAACAGGATGATTAAAGTCTTGGCCCCTTCTTCGGGCACAGTGTGTGCAAAAGAAATTGAATGTGCTTGATCTCTATGTTGCACCAAGCTTATCCAAAGTGCTGGAGTCTTCCAGAGTCTTCCATGAAAAAAAACGCATCACATCGCATCACGTTTTGCAGCTGCGCGGCTCAAAGTGGGTGGGCGCCATGTATCCGGGCAGCCGACGTGAACGGCCACGACTTGACCTCAACGAGGTGGGCTGGGGCTGGTCAGGAAAGGTCAGGAAAAGTGAAAAGACCATAATAAAAGAGACAGGCAATAAATGACCTCGTTGTGCTGTTCACATGTTTTACCCCTCCTTTCCGTTTTTAAGTATCCACAACACAGAGCACCCATAGAGCACCCTTTTCTTTCAAAGGGCTTAGCATTCCAGGATTTGACCTTGTTTCAAGCATTGAAAAGCTGCCAGCACGTTATGAATATTTCAGCAACCAAAAATGGGTTGGCCTGGCCTGGTCTGCCAGGTTCGGCTGGCCCAGTCTGCAAGTGCACCGCAATTGTGTGTTGACTGCACTGGCACATGGATGCCCACATAATCTTTCATAATCTCACATATAGAGAATTTGAAGCATCAAGTTGACACAAACATCACAAACTGGTCTAAACAGATTCCAAAAACAAATTCTAAAAACAGAGTCAACACGCACAGCAGGAAGTTCATGGACATCATTTATCAGAGATTTATCAGAGGTCTAAGTCGTCATTCAGCGCGGGGCAGCGTTGTTCGACGCCTTCCTGGGCCAAGGCATGCGACACCCAGTGCAGCCGCAACTGCAGCAGCTCGCGCCGAAGTCGAGGTGACTAGCTTGTGCTTTCAAAGTCTTTCATATAAAGATAATTGTAAAAATATTGTAAATATATATATATAATCATGATAGATATAGTACATTATAGTACTGCAATATATATATAGTCATATATAATGTGGAAAATAAATCTCTTTTGATATGAGAGATAGGGTGATCTAATATGATCTAATTGGGCTACATCCACCTCTCATATGCTGCATGGCCACTGCATGGTCCATCAGTCGAAGGTGTCGATGGGAATAATTTCGCGCCCTTGCCATCGCCCATCGGTTTTTGCGAATTACTGGGTAGCAAAAGACATACCAGACCCTGATGCCACCAGCAACCTGCCCAGAATGCAATTCTACAAGCGATGCTTGAACGACCTGGTGCATCAAGTGACTTCACTGCAGATAGTTACTGTTTAGATCTGTTTAGATCTGTTTAGATCTGTTTAGATCTGTTTAGACTTAATGTAGACGGTACCCGGTAGACTTTCTGTTATGCTTGCCTGTCTGTGCGCATCGGAAGACTTGTGTAGAATTGTACTTTCAAGTCACTGGGTTGTGAGATGCCTTTGGTCAGCGGAGTATTTTTGACGTATGTTCATTGAAAGAGGGTTTTGAATGTAGGCTGGTTTTGTTTTGCCGGTATCTCTAGTTCCCAGTAGTTTCTCAAAAGTTGTACATGCAGGATCATGCAGGATTCTAATTTTACATTTGGCAGGAAGGGCGACACAAACAAAGCATAGCATGTGCAAGTGCCGCTTTGTGGATGAGTTTCACTTGTGGACAGGATGCATACTATATAAGTTACTGAATCATGCTGCTGTGGTCTTCTTTTCCGAGACTAGAGACTGCGCACGGTTAAGGTCGACCTAGCGACTCAGCGTTAGAAGGGCTCCTCCGGTTCAAAGAGAAGAAGGAGGAGTTGAAGTTGAAAGTGCCTTGGAAAGTCTTGGAATCACATGTTTTTGAAAGGTTCATCCCTGCACATCCAGAACTTGGAGGTTGAACTGACAAGAACCAGATCCATAGGCACGATTGTGAGGCTTGGATGGAAATGCCAGCACATCTTCGACCAGCGCCAAGTCCCACAGACATGGGATGCCCCTGGGCTGAAGAAACTTTCGAATTTCCGAAGCTGGTGATGCAGCCGTTTTCAGGTCGTTGGCATTTCGGCATTTCGGAAGGTTTTTGCATGATGTTCACAGTGACTCCAGCCGCTCTGAAAGCCTCAGGTCCTCCAAATTACGTGACAGAAACAGCAAGAGGACACAACCAAGAGGTCTTGTGAGTGTCGTTTCTCATTCTGTGTGATCGGTTAGGACTTTGCTAAGCATTGCCGCATTGCCCCAACATCAGCATGTCTTTTGGTGGGGGACGCGTGTTCCAAACTGAAGAAAGCCTCCAGACAGGATTTGTGACCCACATTGGCAGGACTGACGCTTCCAGTGCAAATGGCAGTAGACCCAAAATGGTCAACTGACTTGAAGAAAATGAACGAGAGCCTTGGGCATCTCCAAGTATTTTTTTTGCACTCCAGTGAAAGCTGATGAGCTTCTAATTATGTGGCCTACAGTGGCATCCTTAAAGTGGAGACGAGAATTATGCTGACAATCCCAGGAAAGTTGGCGCATGTATCAAGTACCAGGCCAAACTTTCATCATCAGTGTGGCCTGACAAATTTGGTGCGGCTGGTGCGGGCTTTGTGAAGAGTTCTCAACCGTGTTCTCAACCTCCATCTGCATCCATCTGCTGGAGTTGCCTGTGATTTTCCACTTTTGTTGTTATATCCAGACATATCCATACATATCCAGACTCTCATTCCACACCTAAGGCCTGGGCAGATTTCGCCAGAGCTTCCTTTCATGTGGAGGAAGGTGCCCTGACTAAGACACCTTTTTTTGGTTGCCCTGCCAACTGCCTTTCCACTGGGCTTGGTCCAAGGACTACCTATCCAACCCACCAACACCACACTTCGTTGCTGGTCGACGTCCTGTACATCCAGCTGACCGTCCTCTGAGAGTTTGATACCGGGTCTTGCTGGACCTACCATTCCAACATATTCCAACTCAAGTCAAGTTCGAACGATTACGTGGCCCTTCACTTGCATGGCGGGCATAACAGAAAGTAAGAAAGGGTATGAAGGGTAAAGGTATGTAAAGGTGATTGGTTGTTGAATCTTTTTCGGGTGATGATTGCTGTTGACTGCTTGCATTTTTCTCACTCTGTCAGTTTCACTGCTGGCTCCAAAGGTGCCAGCAACAGGAAGCGCCAAGGAAAGCATTGAAAACCCAATAAAACCATCATCATTTGGAGAGAACTCGCTGAATAGATGCTGCATTTCGCTTTTAATTCGCCCAATGCCTGTTTGTATCTGTTTGTTCTGATGACCTCGAGCTCGCAGCCACACCAGGAAACTTCATGTTCCTTCGCTTCCATCACAGACGGTCCCATCACCGGCCTCAGCACCTCGACCGCAAGTCTTGACCCTTGCGCTCAAAGAACCGCAAGCTTGTGCAAATTGTGCAATCAGTGAGAACATTCGCATTTTGTTTTTTCATCATAGTGGCGCGGCTAATCGCGGCTATATATTGATATATATATATATATATATTATATAATATCAATGTGATCTAATAGTATTGGATAGCATTGGACTATTGTATGTCAATCAATGGGTTTTATATGATTTTCTCTGAGTTCAATATTTAATATATTAACGAATATACTATATACACTACAACATGCAATAATTTTTGATGCTATTGATAGATATTGATAGATATTGAGCTGGTTTGAATTCTTCTGGGCCAGGCTCCACCGCCACCTGGTGAGCCAACCGCCTTCGCGACGGCAGCTGAGCCGCCGAGCGTCGAGTTGGACAAGTCGAAAGTGAACGCGGACGGCGACTTGGCGAACAGGACAGGACGAGTACAGACGAGTGAAAGGAGTTGGTCGGAGTTGGTTCAAATTTGGCTGAAAGTTTCATAAAGTTTCAAACTGTTCGTGATATGACATGTAGTATCATGTAGTTCTATGCAAGTACCATTCAATTACTGTTAAATTCATTGCAGTGTTTGTTAATGCCAACTCCGGATTAATAAACCATGGTTTATAAATTGTGGGGGGTACCCTCCAAATAGTCACAATATGATACTTAAATGGTATCCCCCCAATTAAACAACCTAGGGGTTTATTAATCCAGGGTTGACATTACTATCAAATCGTAAGTATACTAAATTACAATTCAATTCTACTGTTCATGGCATTCGATTGCAACTAGGTGATAGGCTCGATATGATAGATGCAGTTCTTTTGATGTTCATCCCATCCCTCTTTAATGTCTTCCTTATTCGTGGCCTCGATTTCTTGCATTTCTGGCTTCATCATTGAAAAGGGGTACATATGTTATCATATGTTATCAGATTGATTGTCCCACACCATTTATCAATCCTTTCAACACCTTTCAACCTTGTGTGTCAGTGAGAGCCAGAGTGTTTTTCTGTTTGGATTTATATTCTCCACATGGTACGGTATGGTACGGCTGCCACTTGGCTTAAGTCAACTGAGGCGCGGCGAAAGCAGCGCCCCCGCCGCCTCCCAAAATGTTCTTGCCAAAGTCTGGCAGCACAGTGCAAAACCGCGCTTTGTGGGTAGAGACGGTAGAGTTGTGCTTTGAACATCGGTTCCGTTCACCTGACTTGAGATCTGACACAGGTGGGTCTTGGGAGTTTATGACCAGTCGACCTACAGAGATCATCAGAGATCTACATGTGTACAGAGATCATCAGCTGGGGTGTTTGCATGCAACACTGACAACCCCATACCCGATCGGCTTGCAGTTCTTACAGATGTTCTCAATCTTTTTGAGATTGGAGCTTGCAGTCACATACTGGTATGATGTTCCTATATGATTTTTAAATTATATATTATATAAATGATGTATATGATTCTGATTTTATATGTTTGCATGGTTTTCAAAAAATGAGGAAAGAAATTGGCCAGTTTTTTCCAAGGCTTGAAGGCAAGATCACCCCAGACCAATTCCGACAGTGCTGGGACATGAATACAAATTGCAACTTGGCAAACTCATGTGTGTCGTTGGTCCCTTGTGGAAGGGATGAGGTTAAGGGCAAGACATGGCACGTAGTCGTGATGGTGGTGAGAGTGGTGATTTAACGGCACCATTTGGGCACCGTATTTTTATTTAGCCTCACAGTAAACACGAAGAATACTTTTGGGTGTTGCCCAGGGATTGCCTATGGATCCTTGACTGGATCATACGAGCCCTTCGCAGAAAGAGTGGCTGGTCTGAATTAAGCAATGTTTGCTGGGGATCTGTCACTTCTTCATTTTTTTAGCTTCGATTTTGAAACATGTGCTTCAGCTTCAGTTTCTGCAGCATCAGCTCAGGAAGTGGAATCGTGACTCGGCAGACGAGTCGCAATCATTTCTGAGCAAGTGCCGCAAGACTGTCTCGTAAATGATCCAGACATGTCCAAACACCGTCATGTTGTTCATTCAGCATTGGAAGGGACACATAGTGCTCCTTTCAAAGTATCATTTCAGGAGGGTTCGGCTGGGTTCGGCTTCAGCTGGGAAGAAGTTAGGGCTACTGAGGTTTGGCAACTGGCAGCCGGAAACCTTGGGCCTCGCATTCACATGCCGGAAGGGGCAAAAGGCTTGGTTTCACACATGCAGATAAAATGATACATGCTGATTGTAAACTGAAATCTGCGGGTCATTGCGACACTTCTACTCAGACCATCTTAGATCTGATGACAAGTTTTCTTATTTTCCTTGCAACCTGGTCACTCAATGCATTGGGGTTGTCTTCACTCTAGCTTTGCCTTGCGGATGCAGGGCGAATACGACACAGCGCCAAACCAAGACAACTTCTCTCTGGCGGAATTCAAGACTCTTGGTCGCAATGGTTACTGGCACAGTCATAGTCTCCAGCCTTCGGAGTGCTCGAAAGAGCTTGAAAGCATTCCATAGCATTCCCCTGTTGCAGCAACACCAAGTGGATTTTATCCACAGTAGCGGAGAGCTCCTGGTGTGGCGGTTGTATTTAGACTCCGAGCGGAATTGGTCGCAGTATGTTTCAGTACTTTGGGGATGCGTTTTGTATCACGAAGCCATGTCATGTTCTCCACCACTTTGTGTGTTTTGTTGGTTGGATTGGTTGGTCTCAGAGCGCTTGATTGGCAACTTGTTGCTTCAGCGCTAGAGCTTGAGATTTACCTCATAAATCAGGTAATAGATAGCATGGTGTGGCGAATCCAAGACCCGTTCTCTCCTGTCCTGTATTTTCGGATAGGTTTTTGCGCACCTCTTCGATCAGAGGCATTTTCACATTTGGATCGAGTGTTTGTTCTTGACTGCTGACGCAACAGTTGGGCAGATCTATAGTCCAGAAAAGAAGTGCATTGCCAACAGCATTTTGTACTTTCTAGTGCTGTGGAGAGGGACTGCCAAGAGGAGGAATCATTTGGACCAAGTGATCTTTCCAAACTAGCAGTAGCCCTGACACGCTCTTCGCAAAATGTTTCATGCGTTGCTTTTTCGCACAGTCACACATGCTTATACTTACAATTATATAAACAAGTATAAATAAGTACTATTCATATCTATTCATTGATTTCAGAGATGCGACTTGCATCGCGTTTCGGTCGAACCCCCAGATCATTTAATGATTTGCCCGCTTTATTTCCTTAGTGAAGGAGCATGATGGTGCATGTGTAGATAGATTTAGATAATTCAAGTTGTGTGAAGTTGCTGTGCATTTTGACATTGGGGGATCTGACTGATTCTGGTTTGACATGGTTTGACTCAGGAATGGTTGGAGAATGGCGTGCCTTGGCCCTGACAGGTCATGATCGAGCATGAGCTCCTACATGGAACATATGCAAGTATCTCCACGGAATTCTGTGCACGAAAACCGTACTTGCTGAGCCTGCATCACTTCGGGGAAGCCAACCCACGGGAAAAGATCATTTACATGGTTTACATGTACAAGATCATCCCCATGTATTTACTGTATTTTACTGTATGATATGTATGCTTCATGGATCATCCAGGACAATATCAATTTGATTTGATTGTTCGAGGCAGGCCAATCCGTCGCAGCATTTCCGTGAGGTGCTGCATGGATGGACATGGCTCCTTTGGTCAGCTTGTCGCAACAATGGCTGTGCAAACGCTGCCGTGCCATGCTCAAATGTTATTGATTATATTGATTAAATGAGTTATTACTATTAATTATTACTGTTGTTGTTGTTGTTGCTGTTGCTGTTGCTGTTGCTGGTGTTGTTGTTGTTGCTGTTGCTGTTGTTGTTGTTGTTGCTGCTGTTGTTGTTGTTGTTGTTGCTGCTGCTGCTGTTGTTGTTGTTGTTGCTGTTGCTGCTGCTGCTGCTGTTGGTGTTGTTGTTGTTGTTGTTGTTGTTGGTTGTTGTTGTTGTTGTTGTTGTTGCTGTTGTCGTCGTCGTTGTCGTCGTTGTCGTCGTCGTCGTCGCCGTCGTCGTCGTCGTCG
>Ga0126342_10012197_pt1 | contig 15340 bp, 10 predicted proteins | sample Cyp1metagenome_FD_92528 | JGI IMG/M metagenome (GOLD analysis project Ga0126342, IMG submission 92528) | Coral microbial communities from Lord Howe Island, Old Settlement Bay, Australia - Cyphastrea 1 metagenome | ecosystem: Host-associated > Invertebrates > Cnidaria > Coral ...
ATTTTAATGGGATTTTAATGGGATGTTAATGGGATTTTAATGGGATTTTAATGGGATGTTAATGGGATTTTAATGGGATTTTAATGGGATGTTAATGGGATTTTAATGGGATTTTAATGGGATTTTATGGTGATCAATAGGGATTTTACTGGAAAATGGCCCATTGATAGTTGATGTACCGAACTTAAAGATGGTGATTTTCCATAGCTATGTAAACGTTTACCAGAGGGTATTGGAAACACAACCACAAAATTTCGTAGGAAAATGATAGTCAACTGGACTTACTGGACTTGGGACACAGTATTTTCAGAAAATCAACCCTGGCCCAGCCTGGCTAACGGGCAACTGTTGCAGCCTGGTGGAAAGCTGATGACGGATCTTTGAATGGTGAGAATTGGGATCTTCAAAATGATCTAAAAATTCAGAAACCCTCCGAATTCTCATCATTCAAATGAGAGTTACAATTGGGATCTTCAAAATGATCGAAAACGCTCCAAATTGGGAGTTTGGGAGTTAACCAGAACAAATGGTGATTTAAGCCACAAAAAATGTGATTTAAAGACCGAAAATGTAGGAGACACGTGTCCAAACATGTGGACATGGTTTTAAAAAGAACAGTGATAGTAGCCATCCATAAAACAAAACATTAGTAATGCTGCTAAATATGATAGATTACAGTAGTAACCGTGTAGATTCCTACTAATCATACTAAAAGACAACAATAATGGTCATCAATATTCAACATACATCACATTCCCATCATACGTCAACAATAACAACCAGAATAACCCCATTATATCATCAGTAGTATTAAAAAGGAGAATAAAATGACAGTCCACGATATAAATATATATATATCATATATTTATAATATATTTATAATATATCCATGGTATGTGAATCCATGATATTGTATACCCATTACACATGTGTAGTATTTCCGACCGTGAGGTCGTGAAATTCTTTATCCACATTACCCGGCCTGGTAAACATACCAAAAACTGATGGGGAAATCACCATGTTTAATGGGTACATCCACTATTTCGACTGGGCCATTTTCAATAGCTATGTTTGTTTACCAGAGGGTAGTCATTGATCCATCATCCCCACTAAACCACCTAGTACAATCCTCTCAGACCATCATTTCTGATTTATATAGATCCCCATGTGTTGGTAGATGTCCCCTGTGTTTGGTCAAGCACCATGGTTGCCGGTTGAATCACCTTTTTTGTTAGTCCAAAAAACCCGAAATCACCATTTTTTTTCGGTGAAATCGCAACGTGTGTCACTAATCACCTATTTTTTTCGGATGGATCTCATTTTTGGTGCTTAGATCACCAGTGTTGCCGCTTAATTCACTGGATTGGTTTAAGGGAAAATTTACAGGAAATCATGGTTTTTACCATCAAATATAGGGTTTTCCTGTAAATTTTCCCATCATCCAATTCTATGATTAATCAACCATCCATTCTGTATGAATATGCCCATGTCCACCCTCCTTGGCCCCTTGGTCCCTTGGTCGGCCCACCCATAGCGCTTCAGCAGCTCAGTCAACAGCTCACCGCAGCCCGAAACGGTCGGCTCACCTTGCATGAAAACTGATGAGATGATTAAGATGTTTGATAACTTAGAAAGGTAGACAAGTAAAACCATGTAAAATCCGATTCTGAAATAATGGCACATTACTGTTCTACATTCTACATGTTTTGGCTTACTATGGATTAAGTATGACATATTGGTGCTTGAACCCTGAGCATATGGATGGTTTAACCCTCAAAAGCTCTGGCTGAATCATGAAAAATGCTCGTTTAATCTCGTTTTATCATAAATAATGTGGACTATACAATGAAAAACGCTGCCTTAGATTGGTTTAGTCGGGAAAATCTTAACCGGAAACCATCGGATTTTCCCATGAAATCTAGGCCTTTCCGGCTAAATTTTCCATCGGTCCAGCGCCAAGTCGCTCATCTGCGCAGGTGCTGCGGGTGCTGCGGGTGCTGCGGGTGCTGCGGCTGGGGCAGGCCTTCAGCAGATGAACGGGGAGCCTCAAAAAAGAAGGAACGGGGACACCAAATAATGATGAATATATGGTTAATGTATGGTTATTCTATGGTTAATGATGGTTAATAATGATCTGGTTGATGGTATACCTACCCCTCTGAAAAATATGAGTCAGTTGGGATGATGACATTCCCAATATATGGAAAGTCATGATCCATTCATGTTTCCAAACCACCTGATCATCTAAAATCTGGGGACCAACTTTCGGGGTATGTGATATTCTCCCACTTAAATCCCATAAAAATCCTACAGTAAAGCACCCTTTCTATTGGTTATATCTTCAAGTGTTGGCTAGTTACTTGGTGCAGCTCCAGGGACCTCCTTTGATACATAACCATTACTATTGGGGGTCATATCCCAACTTATACCCTCTGGTATATTAACATAGACCCTGGCAGATAGGGGTTGGAAGACTATTTTCCATTAAAAATTGGTGATTTTCAGGGTCTATGTTTGTTTACCAGAGGGTAGATGTCATTACCATGATTATCTCCATTAATAACCCCAACTGCACCAGAATACTTTGGGGAAACGAATGGTTGGGGGTCCCCCTTCTTGCTTTGGGGTAGCCAAATTAAATCTCAAAGCAATTGGTCATGTGTTATCTGGTTGGTGGTTTCAACCCTACCTGGTAGCAAATACAAAATAGTTGAAACATGTTGAAACCACCGACCAATTTATCTTGTTGGGAAGAAAACCAATGGACTTTGGGGTAGCCAAAAAAAAAAATGTCATGCAAAAATTGGCTGGTTGGTTTCTGCAGCCCCGGCTCACGGCTAACCAATTAGATATACTCCTTCAAGAAGTTACGAAACAGTTATCCACTTCAGGTTGGCTCCCAACACCACATACTCTGAGGGATGGTAAAATGAGGTACCCTCTGGTTATGACTAACATAGCCATGGAAGCCATGGCCCTAATCGAAATAGATGATTTTCCCAGTAAAAAATTAAAACCTCCATTTATGGTTGGGATTTTCCAGCCAGCGAACTGTGTGAGTCATAACCAGATGGTAAATATCGATGGAACAATCAATGGATTGGGTTAGGGGAAAATTTACAGGAAAGCCCCATATTTAGTGGTAAAAACCATGGTTTCCGGTTAAATTTTTCCCTTAAACCAATCCATTGAAACATTCACCATTTCAACCCCCCATCAACTGTATTCTTGTCCCATCAACCCAACGGTTCCCAGCTTCGGCGCTTCGCCCAAGAACCACCCATTGCTCTGCTGATCAAATGAGTATAACTAATGTTAGTTGGTGGTTTTAACCATCTTGAAAAATGATGGAGTTCGTCAATGGGAAGGATGACATCCCATATATTGTGGAAAATAAAAATAAAACATGTTTGAAACCACCAAGCAGTAAGACATAGTACTGGAAACTCATCCATATGATATACCTATCGACATACCTATGATTTTCTATTGCCAAGGTGGATTAGCAGAGGGTGACGCATGGCAAGCCATGAGCCAAAGTTTGACCCATGAAGCTACAAAAACAGTGTTTGAACAAGGAATCACATGGTTCTCTGGTTAACCCTTAGTGAATCTGTGGGCGCCTGCCAAATCGGCTTATTTTTTTGATCCATAGCAGTGAAAGAAAGTGTGCAAGTCGCATGGTAAATCCTCGTTTGTTGCTGCTTAAAGTGGTTTAAATCCAAGATTGTTTTGGTTCATCCCCCATTTTCGGTAGCTTCACTGCTTGAGAGTGCATCCCAGTTAGCAAGTGGTTTACAACCTGCATATAGCTGGTGATACTCCACATATAACTGGGGAATTTCTCATCGTTCTTACCCACTAGTGATGCACCCCGAAAGCAACCGACAAACAACATGGTTAATCTCAAATACTATGCAAAAAAATGCAGATATTTGAGCTGGTTAAGATTAAAAAAATCCCATCTAGACAATCAAAATCATCACCACTAAATAGTCATGACAAAAGTGTTGTTTTAGCTGGTTAGTCCATCTACTATACCCTATGATAATTTCGCTTGCTACGGTGATTCCGCCCATTGAGCTTCATGATTTACCTATTAAAAATGGTGCTTTTCCATCGATATGGCACCATATATACTCCCAATAGCTCCCCATAGTCATTGAATCACCATTAAATCACCATCACAAATCATCAGAATCCCATTTGTATCCCAATTTCACCATGATAAATCACCATTTTTCCATATTTTTTTACTCCCAATATCTCCACATAATCCCCATTAAATCACCATTGTCTGCCATGTGAGTTGACTAAGCTGTCCCCAAAAAAAAGCTCCATGAAATTCACCTCCCCTGCCTGCGTTCCATGCGTTCCATGCGTTCCATGCGTTCCGGCAGCGCCTGGGGTGGGGTTTGCAGTTTTCGGAAAGTTCGCCTCAATGAATGTGGTTATATTCATACAGGATGGGGGAAACCAGTGATGTGAACGTTGGTTTATAAACCATGAGAAAAGCCCATGAACTAGTTCGTTATATCTACCATAGACCATAGAATTCAGCCACAAAAATAAGGTAACTGAACGCTATCGACTGGGCCATCCTGTACTCGATTGTGGTTATGTAAAAAAAAAATGGAATATATATAAATGAATATAGTCGTGGATTTTGTAGATTTTGTTATGGGTTTTTCCTATCAGAAGGAAACCTTACAGTGACTTGCCGGCACCTAGAATCCCTGTCCTGGACCGTGGACTTAATGGTTACCCTCTGGTAATCAAACCTGGCAATGGGAAATCCCCAAACTAAACGGAGGTTTATAGCTGGGAAAATCATCGAACTACAGTAAATGGTGGATGTTCCATTGCCACGTTTCATTACTGGAGAATATCTAAGATCCTTTTTGGTGGATATTGTTGTGGATATACAGTAGATGTTTCTTGTCAGATAGAAGGATATATAAGAAACTCTATAGTATGTAATAGGATTGTATTTAAGTGGATAGCTGGATATACATAACTATTACATACTATATTTCATCCATATTATATATCCACTTTATAGTATGTAATCAGTAACTTGGAGCACAACTGGGTAGTCCTACAATGGATTGTGATCCTCGAGATCCTACCATCATCCAACCGAGTTCGTAATCCCTAAAATAACCCAGCTCGGGTATGTGTAGGCTATGTGTAATAACCATTAATAACCAATCAACCAATTACACATAGCCTACTTGATTGATCTTGATTGGTTATGTAATACACATACCAAATGGTTTTGTTGACTTCCCCTATTTTATAACCAATCAACTAGGCTATGTGTAATAACCAATCAACCATGTGGTTCGATGCGTGCCACCGTGCCATGAAAAACCTCCATTCATTGGGATTTCCAGCCAGTCATGTTTGATTGCCAGAGCAGAAATCGTCTTCTAATCACAATTATTATCATCATGGTATCCATAATTAACCATTATTATACATTAATAACGAGTATTGCCATGTAATGTTAAGCCCGAATAATAAACCATGGATTATTGATTCGGGGGGGTACTCCTCCAATAGTCATAATCTGATACAAATGGTACCCTCCCAAGTAAACAGTCGTTTGGGGTTTATTAATCCAGGGTTGACATTATCAACTATGACTGGTTGGTGGTATACCCACCCCTCTGAAAAATGACGGAGTTCGTCAGTTGGGATGATTATTCCCAATATATGGAAGGTCATAAAATCCTATTGGTTACCATATAATCCCAGTAAAATCCCATTAAATCATCATTGTTCTTAGTTTACCAGCCCCGCGTCAATTATATGGAGAGTCATAATCCATTCATGTTCCAAACCACCAACCAGGAAAATGATATTTCATCAGAAACCATCGCCATGCCTCCAGCTGCTCCTGCCTCATTTCGCCTGCAATTAGACCATCCAAATTTGGGTTAAACCCTCGAAATCAAAGATGAACAATTGGTTGGCGGAAGGAAAGAAATGCTGATTTTCCCCATCTGCTTGGGGGGTTCCTGTATTTTTTCCCTTAACCAATCATCCAAAGGATCTGACCTAAAAGTGAAGATTTAGACTATCACCAGGAACATGGAGGTGAATCAACCAATATGATGATTTCAGCAAAAACTTGGAGTTGATCCGCAAATCTGAAATATGTAGATTGTACTGTCCAAACAAAATGGGTCAACCCAAGAAAGAAACTGGATTTGACTTCGACCCAGCATGAATCCCCCGCTTCAAATTTGCACCTGTCAGGAGAGCCATCTTTTTTTCGACGTCGGATAGTGGAGTCTTTCAGGCTATCCCATTCATGATATTTCATGGATGGTGGTTGAGCCACCCCTCTGAAAAATATGAGTTGGGATGATGATTATTCCCGACTGAACAGAAAAAGAATCCATTCATGTTCCAAACCACCAACCAGCCATTAAATCCCATAAAACAACTATTTTGGTAGGTTAATAACCCCACTTTTCTAATACTTTTCTAATGTTCCAGTCAGCACCAACCAGTATTTCATGGATCTAGGTAAATTATAATATTTCACAAACCTGAATTAAGGCCATCTGGGGATGATTTCCCTTATTAACCATGATTCCAGTGAGGTCGCAGTGAGGTCGTTATAATTTACCCAGATGGATGGTGGGTCAATCCCATACCGAAAAAGCCACTCACTTTGTCGACTTCCGGCCTGCAGCACTCAGAGTAGTGGGCTCGCTGCGGCCTCGTTGATCGGTTGATCCAAAATAGGGAGGTCAAAATTATGTTACCGACTTACCCAATTTTTTTATGCACCAAAAGAATGTGATTTCATCAGCTTCAACCAATCAAAGTGTAAGGGTATAACAAACTAGAATTGGGAAGTTCCTGAGCTAATTCACAAGAATGGGCTGAGATGGTGGTGACAGTCCATCACCATAAAGATCGCTTGGCATCAACAAACAGAAAACATGTTATCCCCTTGTCCATTGGCTAAACTCCATATTTTGATCAAGCATCATCGTTAGGTTGAAAATTCAATGAAGCGCATCAAAACCACCCACCAATCGCACAAATTAATATAGCCAAAATGCACTTCGAGCATCCATGTTCTTCAGACTTGGCTACAAAGAAATGACTAGAAAATGCGAATTCGAAATGGGCCAATGACTTCTTGATGTAGGAAACTCCGCCATGGTCCAATCTTTGATAAAGCCACAGGAGCCATGGTAGGTACCCCAGGTTCAAGTGAACCATCAGGGATGGTAAAATGTCTACCCTCTGGTAAACGTTTACAGTTTGCTATTGAAAATGGCCATAAAAATAGTGGATTTACCCATTGAAAATTGTGACTTTCCATAGGTATGTGAAAGTTTACCAGAGGGTAATGCCTGGGGCCTAGATCCTATCATCCTGCTGTCGTCGTAGCTTGGATGGCTATACTGAATGTTGCACAGAACCTGCGATTTGCCATTTCTAGCAATAAACTGCCTGCTGGAATGAAAGTGGTTGGACTATCTTAGGATTTAGAAAGACATGTCATGAAAAAAACTTGAGCCGCACGTGACCCCGTTCAAACATATCGTCATTCCAGGGCCATTCATGATGATGTTCAGCGCCTGTTTGGGCCCTGCTTGGTGTCTATTCTCATCTTTGATGGCTGTCTATTCTTAGCCAAGCAATACGTGCGTTCCAAAGTGTTTAAAGTGTAGTATCTATTCCCACCTGTTGCAACAAATCAAGCCATTAATTTTCCGTTAGCTAATTCAGCAGTGTTCAAAACCCTCTGTAGACGAGCACTTCACTCAATTGAAAAATCCGCAGATAAGTTATCACACCACAAGGGAAATGCATCCCATATACTTGCCAAATGCGTCCACATTCGATCACAAACCCCACTTTTCAATTACCTCCGGCAATTTGACATAGTTATTTTTAAATTGCCCATTTACAATTTATTTACCTATAAAAATGGTGATTTTCCATAGCTATGTTAGTTTACTAAAGGGTAAAGTTCCAGCGCAAATTGTGGTATCACACGATTCCCATCTTTCCTGATGTTTCAACCACAAAATTTCATGATCATTGATGATGTTTCTCAGCTTTTCATGGGTAATCCTTGGTAATCCCCAGGTGTCTCATGTTTTTTTCTCGATCTTTCATGCTGTTTCATGGGTCATCCAAGTGTTTCATGGTTTTTCCATGGGGTTTTTGTAGTCTGGTTGGTGGCTGAGCCACCCCTCTGAAAAATATGAGTCAGTTGGGATGATGACATTCCCAATATATGAAAAAATAATCCATCCATTCATGTTCCAAACCATCAACCAGCCATTAAATCCCATAAAACAACCATTTTGGTAGGTTAGTAACCCCACTTTTCTAATGTTCCAAACCATCAACCAGTAATGGTTCACCATGCTTCGCACCTTCCCACCCCTGGCTGAAAAAAAATGTCCCGCCACCTGAAAGTTCCTGTGGCGGCAACTCCACCCTGGCCGCAGATGAAGGCAGTCGACCGACCCAAAATGGATGGTTCACCGGCAAATTTTGAATGAAACGAAAGGGAAAATTAAATGGTTGTTTTACGGGACTTAATGGTGGTTTTAGTGGATTTAATGGTGATTTTATGGGATTGTATGGTGATTTTACGATGATTCTATGGTAATTTCATGGGATTTAGAAGGATTTGCTGGAGTTTTCCATGGGATCTGCAAATTGGGGTGGGTGGGTGCGAAATCCTGCAACACCAAAAGGCTGGTGAAAGCCCTCTGATAATTTAACGTAGCTATTGAAAATATGGCCATAGAAATAGTTGATTTACCCATTAATAATGGTGATGTTCGATGGCTATGTTAGTTTACCAGAGAGTAAAGGGATTTTCAGGCACCTATCAACTGGGATGTCGCAACCATCCACAGTAGGAGATTTCATACAACAACTGAGCAGTGTTCAAAATCCTTCTTTCATTCTATGAAATATTGGTTGGTTAAAAACGGGATTCCCCGCTCTTGGATTATTGGAATCCCCAATATATTGGGTAGTATAATCCCCTATTATAACCATCAATCAACCATCATTTATCAGTCATATATAGTTACATTAATATTCACTAATATCCCCATATTTTCATGGTTAATATCCAAGGAGTAATATAAACCCTGGTTTTTAACAACATTTTGAATTTTGAATTTTGAAATCTCATGGTTTAAATCTCATATTTAAATTAATATAATCAAAGTTTCACTAATATCCCCATATGTTCATGGCCAATACCCCATTGATCAGTTACATTAATATCCCATTCATATTCACTATATATAATCCCCTATCATAATCATCAACCAACCAGGCTTTAGCAGCCACTGCTCAACTGGACTCCTCAAATGGGACCGCTAAAAACCGCAATTATTGTGGTCCTGGAGGTGAATCCCTGCTCCCCAGTTCTATAAATACGTTTGTATGTGTATATATATATTGTTATAAACCAGTTTCTATGTGGGATACACATCCATCATCTTCCATCTATACTATGCAAGCTGATTGCAGGGAGGTCACGTCATAATCGTTTGTTTTCTTCATTGAAGGGGTCGTCATCTTCGAGTCTGTGAAAGCTATGGGTCTGGAGCCCTGCTGGACATCAAACCAGCTGGTAAATGGATGTTCCCCCTCAAAAAAACACGAAAACATAGGTTTTGAAACCATGCCTGTATGCCTATGGGGCAAAAATTAAGGTCCAGCCTATGCACTGCGCACAGTTTTGGTTCTTTTCAGTCTTGACAATGCAATTCTGGCGTATGCAACGTTGATTTATACCCATACTGTATCCACCCTGTGCCTACGGGAGTTGATGTCCCATTCGCCACAAAAAATGGTCTGAGGAGACTTTCGTTTCACATCCCATCCCAGAAGCCACGACAAATTTGATCATCATTCCAGCTAGGGATGGAGCCAAACTACTTGGAGGATCATCGCGCGGATCGCAAGCGGAAGTAGATTGTGGGGTGGGCCACAAAAACATCCACACATATCCACCGCAGCAAAAACGCATGATGCTCAACAGGGAAGCACCTGCAAAAAACAGCGGCACAAAAAGGGGCATGGGTGGTATCTCTTGGCGTCAGCCACCTCTTCCAAAAAGGTTAGCAAAAGCAGCCACCGACTGGTGTACTCTCGCTCATCTGTCTCCATCCGATTCCAAAGCATCATTGCCATGTCCAGCATCAATGAAAAAGAAACTGAATTGACTGCCTGTCCCTCTGCATATTGACCAGTTGTCTTGGGTAAAATCACGTTCAACTGCACTGAAGACGCCTGGCACACGACGGAGTGTCGTGTGAGCGGCCACGCTGCGGGTGCGGGCTCTGGAACCTGCATTTCTTGCATTTCTTGCATTTCTTGCATTTCTTGCATTTCTTGCATTTCTTGTCCAGACATCCTGATGTTGGTGACAGGGTTGGCAGGATCGAGACCATTAAAGACTACCCTCTGGTAATTTAACATAGCTATTGAAAATGGTCATTTAGTTCGTGAGTTTTCCCATTAAAAATGGTGATTTTCCATTGCTATGTTAAATTACCAGAGGGTATCGTGCAGTATTGTGGTTGACGTCCACCTTGGCACAGCATCGCTAGCACACCACCAACCCCGCCACGCCTCACATCTTCAGTGGAATTCTCTGGAGCCTGGAATTGAGTCAGTTGGGCCGTGCCATGAACGCATCGACCACACTTCTGCAAGGTTGGTTAATGGTTGATTAATGGTGGTTAATGCTTGGTTAATGGTGGTTAATGGTAGTTATATAATGGTGGTTAATATTTGGTTGGTGGTTTTTCAACACCCCGAAAAATCATGGATGGAGTGAGTTCGTCCGTTGGGATGATGACATTACTGAATGGAAAGTCATAATCCAGTTCCAAACCACCAACCAGCCATTAAATCCCATAAAACAACCATTTTGGTAGGTTAGTAACCCCACAAAATTCCAATGTTCCAGCCACACTTCTAAGTTGCTGTCTTGGAGGGTGAATAGGGCGGTCTCCGCTGACCTATCGGGATTTCCATCATGACATGATAGAAGAATGGCATTCCAAGTGGCTTGGTGAACTTGAACTGAAATGCCCTGGGGAATTTCACTTAGCTATGGAAAACCACCATTTAAAATGAATAAATCATCAATGGGAGATCTTCAGGATCCTAAAATGGAGGTACCTACCATATATAAGGCCTATTGTTCAGGCCTATTTTTTAGTGAATATCACCAGAAAATATGGCCAAACATATGGTACTAACGTACCTCCATGTATTGGATCCTGGAGATCTGCCATTGAAATCCTATTATCCATATTATATCATATTATCCTATTATATCCCACAAAATTGCTGGTAAAACTCCCTATTTTTGTTGGTTGTTATAGCATCATATCCATCATAAACAAAGCATTTCCCATGGCTATCACCAGAAGCTTCGAATCCATGCGGCTCTGTCGGGATCCATTTTGGGATCCATTTTGGAGACAGCCCCTAGGGCGTACACATTCATGTACATGTATGTACCAGATTTATATACACATATCATGATCATGTGTATATAAATAGATGTATATATATATATATGTATATTATATATATATTATGTATATATATATATATGTGGATACAATATATAATACAGTACCTGGAGAACACACCCAGAATCAGCCCAGATCGTCACCACTCCTGTACCACCGAAACCGACGCCGACACCGGCGCTGCCACCGGCGCTGCCAGCGCGACCGGCGCCACGGCCGGCGCTTCGCGCTTTGCTTCGGCTTCGGGCCTCGGCCAGTGGAATGGAGGGACGACTTGGGAGAAATTCAACCATCATCATTATCACAATGGTAGCTATAACAATAATAGTGGTTATTAGGTATAACAATGCTTAATCATGGTTAATCATTGTTAATAATGAATAATCTATGATTGTGGGAAAGCGTTTATGAAATTAATGCGCTTGGTAAATTACTAGTGGTTAATAATGGTTCATAATGGTTAACAGTGGCTAATTAACTCTCATTCAATTAACATGTTAATTTACTAAATGAATGGGCTTGGAAAATTATAGAATCAACCACTATTGTCAACTATTTATTCTATACTAGTGGAAATTACAAATTATTGATAAAAAGAATAATCGGGATATTGATAATACAGTACTACAATAATTGGTTTAATTGAAAAAAGTACTATGATTAAACCATCCACTGATTAAATTGATATAATATTACAGTGAATATGATTCCCAATTAATTGTTATTGGATTATTGTAATTTCTCCATATTTCCATATTCCCCAATTACCCAAAGATTACATTTCCCAATTGCCAACATATTATATTTCCCAACTATGTTTCTATAATTATACTATATTTCGATTGAAACCCCATTGAACCACTATTTATCCCATTGATTATCCCAATATGTTTCATGATTAAACCAATGCCGAAATACTACAATCTTGCCGTAATGATGATTAATATACAATTGTTTAATCGAAATTGGTGTGACACAACTTTGACATATATATATATATATATAATGTACATGTATATTTAAAGTTATTATACAACGGTTTATATCAAATCAGTGTGCTCTTTCGTTCTCAGTTCTCTACCCCAAAACGATGAGTGTATCTCATTTTTTACCGTGAAATGGAGATTGAGATTAAACCAACCATAAGGGCTGGATTCACAATGACTTATGTTTTTAGATCAAAAAATGGCGATTTAACCAGTTTTACTTATGGAAAATTAAGATCAAAAAATCAAACTACGGGGTACCCTATTTTCTATGGCCCTTCATGGGGAAGACTGGTTTTGAACCACAGGATGGGGACCCAAAGGGTTTTCAGAGAAATCCATCTGCAAATCGAACATTTGCATTTTACAGTAGTGTTTGCAGTTTTTAACCTGGATGGAGCAAAATGGAAAGTTAAAACGAATCAAAATCGGGATCCACTATGCTTTTGGGGTGGTCGAATCCAGTAAAAAGTTGAACAACAAAACATGATTTTGGCATTTAAACACCCAGAAGACATGGAGGGGATTTAGCATGACTTGGGGAATTCTACTTGGTAAAGTTTGAGATCCAACCATGATTTTGGATGATTTTGGCATTTTAACCTGGTAAAAATAGGGGTTTGACCAACCCAAATTGATTTTTAGCCAAGAAGTGGTCGACTTGGCAACAAAAAATTGGGATCAACGAAGATTTAAACCCAAAAAAAATGGTAACAATCCGAAAAATCATTTCAACCATCAACAAAATAAAGTTTGTGATTTCATGGTACTCAAATCCACATGATTTCTTCATCACGTGGTTTGATTCGTTACATCCAAATTCCATGTCAATCCGAGACGGCCCATTTTTTCCATGCACACAACTCAGCTGCATGAGCGCGTGGCGCGCACGCTCATGTTCCTGAATATATCACAAGTGGATTTCACCTGTGGTTTAGAACTCGTCGCCATAGCCTTCTTCTTCGCCTTCGCCTCGCACAAAATGCGTTTAATTTGCGTTTTCAATCATCAAGTGCAAGGACACAACCGAAAAAGCAATCCCCTTCCTCTAACATCAAATACCCCAGAAACCAGTGGTTTAATTTGTATGTTTTCATGTTGAGGACCCAATCATGGAGTGTACTTAGTATTGAACGGGACTACCAATTATAAAAATGAACCACTTTCAGAACAAAAAACATATGAAACAAAAAACACCTGAAAACCGTGAAAAAAATGAGTTGTTTTTTCTTGGAATTTGAAACAAAAACATGGTTTGCAATGAACCACTTGAAACAAACAATGTTGGCATTGAAAACCATCGAACAGTGCGAAAAACACCAAGCCTTCAGCGGTTTCGATGCCGACCTCTTCGTAATCTTTCCTCAATCAAGGGGCATAGAATTTTCGTGCCATTGTGAATGAACATGTTACCAGTGACAATCAAAATATCAACCAAAACGGGTTTTAATATGGAATACACAAAACACTTGAAAAACATTTTGGGAGCATCAACCAACGAAAATTGATGCAGTGTAATGTTGCAGTGAAGTGGATAGCAAGTCACAATTAAATTTGCATTTTTTAGTTGCCAAAACACAAAAACATATCTCCGAAACTTTGTATACCTATGCAGATTTCGTTCGCATGCGGAAAAATATTTGTGTACATATACAACTGGAATCTACAAGTTTACACCTGTATATGCATCCGCATTTACATCTACATGTGCATGTAAATTTGATTTAATTTACCCTTACATATACGTCTTCACGTACACGCATACGTGCACATGCATTTACATTCATATACATGTACAGTTGCATGTTTCAGTCATACGCGTTTACAAATACATTAACAATAGTACTGCACAAGGCGGCGGCTAAAGTTTCAAAGATAGAAAACTATAGGAGAGGTGAGTTGCTGTGATGCATGGATGGCAGAGCGAATCCACTCATGGACCGAAAGGTGGTTGGAGTTGTGTTTTTGGAGTTGTTGCCATGGCCACATCATCCCCAACTGCTGAATGTAGTGTGGTGTGGTGTGGTGTAGTTTGTAGTTGTAGTTGTAGTTGTAGTTGTAGTGTAATGGTAGTTGTAGTTGTAGTGTAGTGGTAGCTGTAGCTCTAGCTGTAGCTGTAGTTGTAGTGTTGACAGTGCAGGTGTAGTTGCAGTTACAGTTGCAATCGTAGTTGTAGCGTAGAGTAGTGTAGTGTAGTAGTTGTTGTGGTTGTAGTTGTAGCTGTAGTGTAGCTGTAGTCTAGTTGTACTTGGAATTGTAGCTGTGGTGTAGTGTAGTGGTAGTTGTAGTTCTAGTGTAGGTGTAGTTGTAGTTGTGGTGGTAGTTGTAGTTTGTAGTTGAAGTTGTAGTTGTAGCTGTGGTGGTAGTGGTAGTTGTAGTTGTAGTGTAGTGGTAGTGGTAGTTGCAGTTGTATCTGTAGCTGTAGTGTAGTTGAAGTGGAAGTGGAAGTGGAAGTTGTAATTGTAGTGTAGTGGTAATTGTAGTTGTAGTTGTAATGCAGCGTAGTGTAGTGTAGTCGTAATTGTAGTTGTCTATCTATCTGTCTACCATGTCTATCTGTTTATCTCTCTATCTGTCTATCTATGTGTCTGTCTATCTATCTCGCTGTCTATCCATCTATCTATCTGCAAGCTTGAAAACTGCATGACTTCTTCAATCCTTGACCTGGGCAACATCAAAAACGCAGCAATTCTGCGAGACGTCCTCAATTTTCCAAGTTGACAGTGTTGACAGCATCAAAAACGAAGCAATTCTGTGAGACTTCCTTCAAAAATGGAAAGTTGAGTGCAGAGCTGACGG
>Ga0126342_10012198_pt1 | contig 15340 bp, 12 predicted proteins | sample Cyp1metagenome_FD_92528 | JGI IMG/M metagenome (GOLD analysis project Ga0126342, IMG submission 92528) | Coral microbial communities from Lord Howe Island, Old Settlement Bay, Australia - Cyphastrea 1 metagenome | ecosystem: Host-associated > Invertebrates > Cnidaria > Coral ...
CCCTTGTACTACCTGAGCCTGCACTTTCCAACCTGGTTTGCGTCCAAACAAGGCCGAGCGCAGCTTGGCGTAGAAACGAGCCGGGTTTGGTGGGAATATGATGATAAATATATATATATATATATGTTGTACCATATATATACATACATACATACATACATACATACATACATACCATATATGTACCATATAAATGTATATTTGTACCAGTTTTGATGATATATATATATATATATATATTACATATTATTGATGATTGATGACGTTTAAACCACCATAATCTGTAATGTCAATAAAGTCAAATGACAATAATGGCTCATGAAACCAAACATAAATGGTGTTATTTGGGATCAATTGATGTTTGAATGTTCAACCCCGCATTCATAGACCATGATAACCCCCTGGTTTACCAAAATACGGGGCACCAATTTTTTTGAAGGAATTTATCACTCTTTTGGGGAAGCCCCCTTTACAAATCAACCAGGGTTTAATCCGGGGTCACATGATTGAATTTATCATCTGCACATGGGGGGTACCATGGGATAGTCACAAAAAAGATTCATTTTTTTCATGGCGAAGTTGTATGATGATTCTTTGCGAAACAAATGGGGGTATGGAACCCCCCTAACCAGTTTCGGAGAAATCCTGGTTAAAAAAAAACAGGTAGGGTGAAAGTCTCATCTTTTGCCCAGTTGCCGCAACGAGACTTTTTCAGAGTTTGATGGTTTTTTTTAAGACTTCAAGGTCATTGGGAACTTGAAGTGTGACGAAAAGCTATTTGGGTGTGTCTGAACATGTTGTGTACCCCTTTTTACCCAATGGTTTTGCTGATCATTATCCCAAAAATAAATGGCTATTTCATTGGGAATATACCCTATTTTCAGACAAACCCATTCAATGGTATGTTCCATTGAGTTGGGAACGGGACACAAACGAAGAAATTGGGTCTACATCGTTTTCGGAAATAGCTTTGATGGCCACGTTTGATTAGCAGAGGGTAAGGACTTGGTGCAGCTGGGATTTTTTTTCATCGCTTTTCAAGCCATAGTTTTTTTTCCAAGTCACCAGACTTGGATGAACTATTTCATGAAGCCACCAGACTCCATGGATTTTCGCGAAGACCATGGGAATTCCGATCTGTGGATCCCGAGGATAGTTGCATTCAATGCAGAGACTGGAGCCCTAAGGTGCCGCTGTCAGACCTGGGATGAAGGGAAGAAGCACGGCGGTTTTGAACCAGGGAAGCTATGGAAGAAACATGACTTGTGACATTGGAAAATCCATGACTCATGAAGTGGTGAGATGGTTTTGATGAGGTACCAACAATGTTGAGTTACACTAGGCGGGGTTGTTACAAGAAGTGGGCTTGATGAAGAAAGATGCGGAAAACGCCCCTGGTTTCCTAAGGAGAATGATCTGCCAGTGGTTTTCCATATGTGAATTCCGGTAGGGTCGATGATGCTTCATCTCCTGAGGTGAGGAAATTCACCAAGAAAGAGCTGCTCGAGCAACACATGTTGAACTCTAGGGGCAACAAACGGGCTTGTAACAACAGATGGTCGGTTAAAACAGCAACTTTCCACATGGTCTCAATGGGTGCCGCAAGAATTCGCCAGAAGGTAAGAATGACCCTCCGGTGTCCTCAAACATAGGTATGGAAAAGGACCCATTTATAGATGATTTGCCTATTTAGATACAAAATCCTAGGGCATTCCCAGAGGGTCCATGAATTTTCTGTAACTTGGGATGGCGCGCCACGGAAAATGGAAAAAAACTCTGAGGTGACCGGATAGATGTGGTAAAAAAGGGCACCAGATATCTGGAATCTGTCGCCGGCAGTTTCCACAGGAATGGATTTCCACTGGAATGGTTGTCACCATTGGTCCCCAGTCATTCAAAACATTTGTTTGATCTGGGGATGTTGGAAAAACTTTTCTCGGAATTTCCAGGACTGGATGAAAATTGCTGTGGAAACTAGCTGTTGTTTTTGTAGCCTTTTGGGCAGATCCAAAACTCTCCTCCAGACTAACATAGCTGTGGAAGATAACCCATAAAAATAGATGATTTAATTGAATTGGGCTTAATTTCCTATTAAAAACTGATGATTTACCTATTACCATCTGGTAATTTAACATATATAGCTATTGAAAATGGCCCATAGAAATAGTTAATTCACCCATTAAATACCCATTAAAAATGGTGATTTTCCATATAAATTACCATTTTCCCATGGTTTTCCCATGGTTTTCCCATGGTTTTCCCATGGTTTTCCCATGGTTTTACCGAACTTAAAAACCTGTGCTGTCGCTCCAGGTGGGTATGGGAGATGGAGCCCTACCAGCAGATGGCCGCCTCCGGAGACAACGATGCCGGGACCAAAAAATTCTGCCGGAGGTGTTCCTTGAGTTCAGCTTCTGGGGAACTCATCACGTCAAGTGCACATGAAGTAACACACACACACATATATATATATAATATAAAAGTATGTATGTATATTTGTATATTTGTATATGTATATGTACATATATATATATATGATTAGCGTTTTTTTTTTATATCCCCAAAGTGGATGGTTTGATACTAAAGATGACGGAAGATTTTCCCAATCTGTGGGCCCCCCCTCTTCAGCATCGCTGAGGAAAAGTTTGTGCCGAGATTTCGGGAGGCTGGGTCGCGTCGTACGCCTTCGCGCCGCTGGGAGGATGGGAGGATGGTGCCCCCCTTGGTTTAGATTCACCCCATGAATACAAGTTCGTTATATCTACCATAAACCAGAGTTAATTCAGCCACTTATATCTCAACTTAGCTATCTTTTTTTTCCCCATCCTGTAGTCTTTGAGGTGAAATTTGGCAGGACTTTCCATATAGTTGACCTATAGTTGAAAGACTATAGTTGAAACTTTCCATGGCGTTATACTTCTTACTTTCCATATGGTTGAAACGGCACTGACTCGAGCCACTGATTCTTTTTTTGGGTGGAAACAAAACAGACGCTATCAAGAAACCCATTCCGATTTTCCAAGGTTTGAAGGGCCATTTCACCCAATACAAAGCGCACCAGCAAAAAATGAAAAGGTGACATTTACCACGATTTAGTAGGATCTTGCATGATAATATGTTTCTGTCTTTTTTCGGTTGCTATGCTGTTCTCGGCAAATCATACTGTAGTGACCTCTCAATGACCTGACCATAGGTGATGGTCAGTGAGCTTCTGCGCTCCAAAATGGGTTTGTTTGTGGTTTGGGAAGTGCGTGTGTCTGAAAATAGGCGACCTACTCCCCCAATTGAACAGGTAGATTTAGGGGTACCCTATTTTCAGACACACCCACGTGATATGATTTGCCCAGACTATTTGCAGAAAGCAGTTGACTTCTCAACCCAGTGATGTTCGCCAAATGGTAGCCATGGCAAAAAAAAGCATTTGGGTTCCATCGCATACCCCTGACTAATGTGAAATCTATCCTTGAGGTTGTGATGCATTGGCGCTTCTGTCCTCAAAATGTTTTCTTCTTCTTCTTCTTTCTTTGTCTTCTTCTTCTTCTCTTCCTGTTTCCTTTTCTTCCTCTGCTTGGCTGTCTTCTTCTTTGTCTGTCTGGTCTCCTTCCTGCTTCCCTTGCCTGGTGTCTTGCCTTCCCTTGTGCTTGGCTTGATCGGCCCCACCTGACCTCTTCTTGTTCTTGTTCTTCTTGTTCTTCTTGTTCTCTTGTTCTTCTTGTTCTTGTTGTTCTCTTGTTCTTCTTGTTCTTGTTCTTCTTCTTCTTGTTGTTCTTGTTGTTCTTGTTATTGTTCTTGTTCTTGTTTTGTCCTCAATTGTGTGGGGTAGGTGGCTGCGGCGGCGGCGGCGGCAGTGGTGGTGGTGGTCGGCGTTTGCTCGCCGGTCAGCATTTGCTCGCTGGCGTGGTGGTGGCTGGCGTTTGTTCGCCTTTGGTTTTGGCGTGGTTGGTTGGTGGTGGCGTTTGCTCGCGTGTGGTGTCCCCGTGTTCGCTCGCTGGGTAGGTGGTTGGCGTCTGTTTGCCTTGGTTTAGTCGCTGCTGCAGGTCTCGCAGTTGTGTGTCATGGATATGCTCTCTCAGGTTTGGGGAGCTGTCTATGGCTTACACCCTCCTTGTCCTTCTAAGTGTGTCAGTCGATATGCTTTTTTGGAGGTATTCATGGGTGTCTGCCGGCGAAGACACGGTGAGTTGAAGAAGTTCGTTATATAGTCACTCCGGTTGTCTCGCTCCAGTCTGAAGTGTGTGGCTATTCTGGGTCTTGCTGGTGCTGGCATCCTAGCTCCGAATGGTGTTCTGCTACCATTGCTTTGGGCTGTTGGCGTGCTCCCGTTTGTAGGCACTACCTCGGAAAGTAGCCTGTCCTTTTGAAGAAGTTGGCCGAGGGCAGGCTGGGAATCTCACCTTGCCTAGTGGCATGGTGTTGCCCGTGATTGCGGTGCATCGAGCGGGTTGCGGACCGTTGGTGTTTTGGGTGCGGCCTTGCTTGGCTTGTGCTTGGCTAAAGGTTGGTGCCCAGTCACGGTTGGAGATTTTAATTCGTTAGTGGCTCTTTCTTGGGATTGTTCGGGGTCTTCTTTTGTTTTGCGTCCTTCCTCTCTTGTTCCTGTTTCTGTTCTAGAAGGCCACCAGTAGCTGGTGGGGAGGGCAGCAATGACGTTTCCGGAGCTGACCCTGAGATCTGCTGGCGGAGGTTGTGCCTGTGGACCACGGCTACTGCCGTGAGTCCTTCAACCAACCAACCAACCAACCAACCAACCAACCAACCAACCAACCAACCAACCAACCAACCATCCAGCCAATATTTTAAGACTGACCATACCACCGTACGTGTTGCTTTTATCTTTCCATTCGAATAGGTTTCTTCTGGGAACATTTGCCAGGTACCCCCCTATATTTGAAGCATTTTTCTGTGGTTTCCATCCAACAATTCCGTTGAAATCCATGGAATCCCCAGCGTGGCTTGCTAGATCACTTACCACGTGCTTCGATGATTTTCCCGCCTATAAACCCCCATGTGTTCGTATTTTCCCACGGTTTTTCCCAGCTACAAACCTACATTTTCCCTACACAAATAACGCGCGGGGATTGCCCAGCCACCTCCAGTGCTCGGCTCAGTTTGTGTCCACCAACCCCAACAACGAACCAGTCACTGAGATGAAGAGTTCCATGGGAGCCAGGGTGATACGCTGAATCGGTTTGGAACTGGAGATGGCTATTTTGGTTATTTTTATGGTGAGAGCAATGTGAAAATGGGATAATCATGGCATACATACATACATACATACATACATACATACATACATACATACATACATACATACATATATATCTATATATATAATATGTATATAAATCCAACCATGTGATAGGGTTTTGCCTGAAAATGAGGGATTTGCCTCCCAATTTATGGCAAAATTGATGGGGAAATGAAATTCTGAAACATCATTTTTTTGAACCCCTAAAATTTTCAGAGACACCCAAGCAGAAACATACCTTTTTTCTAACATTGCACAGAATTTCTCACCACTTGGTATGTTGAACAACTCGAGGAGAGTTCGACCCGCCATGACATTTGTTTCCATTCCTCCAAAGCAATTTGGTCATTCTCGACCATGAATCAGGCAGTTTTTAGGGGTCAAATTATGCCAATTTGTCATATATAGATGGCTGTCGTTGGGTGCCAGTGATGTTGTGGGACGTGCACAGCTATAGTGCCTATTATAGGGATTGCTACTTATACTGCGATGCTCAATTTTATGCATGAATCATGATTTAGTTCTTGAAAGTCAAACTCCTGCTTTACCCACGACATGAGGATTACCCGGAGGTTAAACTTTTGAATTTCCCCCAAAGTGTTGGCAGAAATGTAGCAGCACTGCGGGGAACCAGGGAGGCTGGGTTTGAATCGACCAGATTTGAGATGGCTCTGATTCGAACATCCCAGAGAGTCAGTTGAGGCTCAATATCCCCGGGATTTGCCATAGACACCCAGATGGAACATGTTTCCATCAACATCCATGCCATGTTCTAACCTTGCCTACTAAAATTCCACTTCTGTTGGTCAAATGGCTACGATTTTTTTTGGAGTACGCAAGAATACAAGTGGAGATTCGTGTGATTAGTTGCATTCCCCACATTTCCTGGGCCAAATCCCAATTTTGATCGGGTTGAGTGCTCAGTTCTCATCTCACGTGCAGTCGCTATTTCAATAGATCAAGTCACCATTTTAAGGATTAAACAGATTAAACACATCATTCAACAAGGTCAAGTTACCATTTCAAGGGCTTACATCCCAGTTTCAACTCTTTAATTCTTTTCAAGTACTTCAAATCCCATTCAAGTCTTTAAGATTCCCGTTTCTTTGGCTTAACATCTTCATTTTACGTCCTTGAAATTCCCGGTTCTAAGTGGTGAAACTCGTCACTTTCGGTAAATCCTCCGGTGCCGCGGTGCTCGGTGGCCGCCGCCAACGGCCCAGATGTGTCTCCCTGACGCCAACGCTCAGCCGGTCATCGATGGTTCGGGGACGGCCTTTGCGGCTCGATTTTTGGTGATCCTTTTGTTGCGGATTGAATGAGATAGTTGGATATTCATAATATAGTATGGTTGGATATTCACTATATATGGTTGGATATTCATTAAATTCATTATGTATAATCAAAGTAATAATACAATATACCCTCTGGTAAACTAACATAACTATGGAAAATCACCATTTTTCATGGGAAAACTCACTATTTCTATGGCCATTTTCAATAGCTATGTTACCAGAGGGTACTGTGGATGGGCCAGCAAAATCCAAATCACCAGTCAATCGATGGGCATTTTATAAATCCCATGATTTTGTTTGGGTTGAAAAACCATCCTTTAGGTGGTTTATCGGATTACCATCCACAGTATGATTTGAAGATTTTCCTTGGGACCTGATGGGATCTGATTTGGCGATTCATCGTGAGAAAACCTCTGGGTTTTGTTCATGGCAATCGGAAAAATATCAGCAAAACATGGGCATTTCAGGTGATGGTGGGGATATATCTGGACATACCGGGGATCACTCAGAGAGGGTCATGCAACTTTTCTTTTAATTGTGAATTAAGTCACAATGGAAATACTGAATTGGCACTTGGGTGTGCAGTTTCACTTAACGAGATATGGCAATACGGCTCGAGGGGTTAAATAAGTTATATCCCAACTTGGCATACTCGTCTTTAAGCCCTGCACTCTCTAGTATACTAGGATTTTCCCAGATAAATGAGGTACGAAACCAGACATGATTCAGAGAATATAATTGGATTTAGTGAATCAAGAATATGGGAAATAGGGGGCACAGTCCCAAAAAATGTGGCAACTTACAGTACACAGTAGCGAACATGAGGATCAACCAGTTGATTTTGGGGTGTACAGTATACCATATTTTTGAACAGACATGAACCGGACTCGCAGTCTGATTTTAACAAGTGGTTTATCCACTTTGATAACCTGGTTCAATCACTCAGTTCATCAGTCCAGTTTATATTTTTGGTTAACACTTCTTTGGGGATGGCATATACTGTACTATACCACCCATTTCCGAGAGGTAAACTTGGGGATGGATTGAGGTACAGGTAGTTGCCCCATCAACCCCGGACGAATCTCAGACTCCCTGGGGCAAGATGAAATCACTGGGCAGCCCTCCGATTTTTGATCAGGTTTCAGGACAGGAATGACACTGTATAGTCCATTAGCCCTGTTAAATTCCCAGCATATGGGCCAAAAAACCAAAAACGAACGGAAGCCATACGAAACCAGCGGGATACACTGGTACACTATTGAATATTGGAGGGAAGGGACTCAGTGGGGTTAGGGTTGGACCATCACTGGAAGCTGGTGGATGACATCCTCTAGCCTACTGGTCTATTGGTTCCAATGTTGGGTTATGTAGTCTGTAATGTCAACCCTGGATTAGTAAACCCTAAACGGCTGTGACTAATTGGGGGGTACCATTTAAGTATCAGATTATCACTCTTTGGGGAATACCCCCATAATCAATAAACATAGTTTATTAATCCGGGTTGACATTAATCCGCATTCAAACAGTTCATATAACCCCGAACACGACCACCACCACTCTGAACGTCTCAGCCATCCCCCAAGATTCTGCGACAAGGTGCCCTTCCAGGACGGAAAGGTTTACGCCGTGCGCGATGAGTTTCTTGGCGATCCGTGAGCACCATTTTTCCACCAGTGTTGCCTTAGGTGTCGTAGCTAAGGTAAAGGTTTGGTAAGGCTTCTGGGGCATGTTCCAGTTTGGTTGGGAGAGTTTCAGTATGGTGGGGATTCATCATTGATTTTCATATAACAAGGTATTTCTACGTTGTTTCCCCATCAACAAGGGGATAATAAACCAATCCGCTAATGTCCGTGACCTCCTTGATGCATCACCAGTGGTTGATGATTGATAGTTGAAATCTACTAGTTATAAATGGTTCATAAATTGACTTATCATATTCTATGAGCTTACTAAACTGAAATCGAGAAAGTGGTGGGCTTTCACTGTACCAACTGGTTCACCAAAATCGGGCACTGCTTGGCCCTATCTGTCCAGGTCTCAGGGCTGCCATTTGTATCACCTTGGGAACAGCAAAACTGGAGAAGCCCCAGTCTTTTGAGGCTTCCACACCTTGTGGTGTGGCTTTTTGCCAAATCCATAAAATCCATAAAATCCATCCCCGAAACAGGGCTTTATCATTGGATGTAGCCTTTTTTTGGGATGATTTAAAGTGACCATTGCTGGGAAATTGTTGGGAAATGGTTGGGTATATCCCCATTGTCATTAATCCCATTATATACGTACCACAAAATTGCTGGTTATATCTCGACTTTTGTTGGCTTACCCCATTATCGAGGATTCCTTCCAGGCGCCCCAAACGATAGCGAGATGTTGACACTTCACTTGGTGAATTCTGTGGTTTTTCTTGGGATGGGAATTTCACTGGGGATGGGTCGTTTGTTACCTATGAATTTACCATATGACTGGGAGAATGTTTACATCCAGCTATACCAGCTATGACTTAGGGTACCGTTTGGGTGCCAGGGTTTTGACTCATAACCAGTTATAAACTGTATTGGTTATAAACCAACTTGCCTAGAGAGCAACACCTCGCAGCCACCGGGCGATTCAAATGGTGAGATCGCCCAACGGCTGATCCAAGGAATGGTGATGGCAGCATCACGCCGAACGAGGTTCAGGTGGACCGTTGTGTTTTCTGCCAAATGGTTGGTTTAGAACTCCAACAACGATGGTTTCTGGTACTTACCCTCTATTTAGTTCGTGGATTTACCCATTGAAAATGGTGATTGTCCACAGTCATGTTAGTTTACCAGACGGTATAACTATAGTATTCATATTTTTTTTGGGGGGGTGAATTGAAGCCACCATCTCGTTTGGGGGGCACCACTGGGGTGAAAACGCGGGACTTGCCTCTGGTCATCCAATTTTTTGCGAAAATCAACGTGATCAATAAGTACACCATTGAACTAAATGGGCCGAACTTTTCATAGCTATGTATAGCTATGTTAGATTACCATAGAGTAACCCCCAAAAACAATTCTTTACTGGGAGAATGATGAACCAGCTGGGATCTTGGGGCTTTCACAACATTTTCAGACAAAATTGTCTTCAAATGGGGATGGGTCAAAATGTAAGCCCCAAAAGGGACCACACATTTTCTGCTTAGTATCAACCGACTCTGTGGTCGACTCTTGGGGTTTGACTTCTGGTTGCCCCGCTTTCCGGCGGAGAAAACATGTATCCATTGAAGTAGATGAGTTTTTCCAGTGTCTATAGGTATTCGGTATATGTTCCATCCATTTCTCATCCACTTCTCATAGATTTCCCATGGATTTCCCATGGATTTCCCATGGATTTCCCATGGATTTCCCACCTTTTCCCCACGTTTTCCCCACGTTTCCCAACGTTTTCCACACGTTTTCCACGCGGAGCTGCGCCGCTTCGCCGCAGGTCCACCTGGTCGGCGATGCGTTCCAAGCCTCATCGGCCATGGCACCGGGGATGTTGGCGGTGCTGGACTGCGCTGGAAAGCTGGACGTGGCCTGGTTTTTTTTTGGGCACTGGGAGATGGGAAGATTGTAGAATTATGTTCCTATAGTTACAGATATATATACAGTTATGGCCATTTACCAGTTATAAGTACTAAGAAAACCCCATTTATAGAATGTATAATTCCATTGAAATAACCAGTTATAACTAATAAATGGCCATAACTGTATATATATATATATACATAATGGGGATATGATATGGGGATAATATATATATATATCCCATGATATACCCAACATGATATGGGGATAGTTATAGTTATGTTATTGTAGTTAAACCATGCCCAATTGGGCTTTATCATGAATCCCACTATAGTTTCCCCATTGTCATTAATCCCATTATAGTATCTGGTTGGTGCTGACTGGAACCATGGAATTTTATGAATTTCCATATATTGGGAATAGTAATCCCAACTGACGAACTCATATTTTTCAGAGGGGTCGAAACCACCAACCAGTTATGTTATCGTAGTTAAATTTATACTTGCAGGTGCTTGTAGCTATAGTTGTACTTATAGTTGTACTTAGAGTTATGGATATATTTTGTAGCGTTTTTTTTTTTCAAATATGGCCTATGACTATGGGTGAATATATATATATATACATACTTGGTGGCTCATCCCACTTAGTAAGGGGTTATAACCCCAGTTACAAGTGGATTAACCCTACTTATCCCATTTATAACTGGGGTTATAACCCACTTACGAGCCGTGGGATGAGCCACCAAGTATTGTTCTGGGAATCCTAAAAAGCGGTGGCAAGACTTGACCTTCCGACTGATCCACCGGAGGATTAGTAGCTCTGTGTTTTTTTCCCATGGTTGCATTGGAACAGGGGAACATCTCTTCCACATTGAAATTTAAAAATTGTAAAGAACTTTGCCCTCTTCTTTTCGACAAGGCCATGTTTCATTTTTTCAACTTTCACCTAAAGTTGGGTTTATGAAGAGATCCGTTTGAGAATCAGGTGCATCACCCAACAAAAGAAAGCTTTTAAGAGGGACATCGATGATGAATCACCAGATGTCGTCTTTTTTTAATCATCAATGGGTATATATATACATTCATTATATACATTATATAATATGTAATGGTCTATGATTTTTATGTTTTTTTGATGGGATTTTCAGGCCATTTTCAGGCCATTTTCGCCAATGAAACCATCCCAAGGTCTTTGGAGGATGATGCAGTTTTTGGTGAAAAACGGCGGAGTCGGAGTCGCCATGTTTGATGACAGAGTGTAAATCATCTTAGATCACCATGAAATCCCATGAAGTCACCATGAAATCACCATGAATTCCCATGAAATCACCATTAAATCACCACTAAATCATCATTAAATCACCATTAAATTATCATTCTACCACCATTTTTGCCAAGTTTCAATCACAGGAGTTGGTCGTATGGGACCATCAAACCTTTGGGCAATGCCAGCCATTGAAGTCGCAGATGATCCAATGATCATTTTTTGTTGAGGGAAGCCCTGCGAATTACATAATGCGCCAGGGTTTATTGACGCGTGCCCGGGGCATTCTCCATAGACGCACAAGAATTCTCGACAAAGAAATCCCTCTGGGAGAGGCACCAAATCAATCCAAATCATCCAAATGTCTCGGTCAGGGATTGGATAAGGCACAAAGTGGAAACCCATGCTTTTGGGGTAGCCCAGTTGTGCAAACGTCCGGAATCGTCCGTATGTAGTTTATAATGATGCATCATAATGTATCACTAGATATGTATGTGTGTATATATATATATATGTATATGTATGCATACACATGCCTAGTGTTTTCTGACTTTTAGATGTATGATATATGTGTAAAAGGCCCGACAGGGAATCAGGGCCCTTTCTTTCGCTGTGGATTCTGCCGAGCAATTTTCCTATGTTCACACACTATCTTGGAAAGATCCGAACTGACAAATACATTTTCACTAGCCTGATCAGGGTCACATCCTCAATCATGACTAATACTTTGACACATAGTGCAATGTGCAAAATCGGTCAGACTTGAAGTTGCTGGAGAACCACAGATTTTGCATTTTTTTATTGTACGTGATCATCCCACATTTGGACTTCGCAGATCCTAACTGGGATATCCCTTCTCACGTTGCGATTCCTGGGCACAGAAATCTGTGGCTCCGTCTCCATTTGGCTCAAGCCGGCTCCTTTGAAGCCAGCTTGACTTCGCTTCATGAAGAAAACATCATGAGGAATTCACGCAGCGATTTTCGGACACTGCCAGGCCAGAACACGTCCTCTGGCATCTCAGAAAATCTGATTCGCACTTGATCAGAATGTTCGCAAAAATTCTGGTTGGTGGTGACTGGAACCATGGAATTTTATTTTTCCATATATTGGGAATAATCATCCCAACTGACGAATTCCATCATTTTTCAGAGGGGTAGGTCAACCACCAACCAGAAAAATTGGTCGATTTTTCACAAGGTCTCCTCCAAGCATTGTTCGGCATTTCGTGCCATTCGTGTGCCAAAGTTTGCCACAATGGAGGCTGCTGCCCTACTGGAGAGGTGCCCGGGCTGGACCGCAACGGGGTTTGTACGTAGGTTCCTCGTCGGAGTCCTGCCAAAGACATGCATGCACAGATTGAATCTTATGTATGTGTAAGTCAATGTGTACATATATGTATATAATATATATATATATATATATATGTACACAATTAGATACATACAGTATACATTGATACATACATACATGGATGCATACATACATACATACATACATACATACATCCATGCATGCATGCATGCATGCATGCATACATATACATGTGTATATATATATATATACACTATATACATTCATTCATACACGTTTATTTTTCTGTTTATCTCGGGGGCGGATGTTTGCAGTCCTGAATGGAATTCTGTCGATTTCGGGCAAGCATCAGACCCGCAGCGGATCTCAAAATCACAAGTAAAATATGGGTGCACTGGCAAGTGTACTGGTGCTGGCATTCGCGAGGTAGCCATTTTGGGTTGGGTGCTTGAAATCCTTGAAACATTGTTTGGCTTATGGTGTGAGAGTTTGGGGCTTCCTGTGAATTTCCTCATCTGAAAATCTGTAGCACTTGGTGATTTACCGTTCTGACAATGATCTTCTGGGGATATTGCCACACCATGATTTATCACAACATGACACAACATGAAGTATATTTCTTCTTTGGACCAACCTCATGAATTACATGATGATGTACAGTATGTATGATTCCCGGGATATATGATATATATATATATACAATATTTGATGCCAATATTCAACATATTCTTGGTTGAATATCTACCCAGTGGTGAACGGAGGGAGCGGTTCGGCGGTGAAGGGAGCGCTTCGGCTATGGCCAGAAATTCCCAAGAAAAGCCATGGCAACAGCCAGTTGGAGCTACTAAGAGTTTCCCAAGCATATTAGATAGTACCCTCTGGTTATGTCAAAATCGCTATTGAAAATGACCATAGACATAGTGGATTTACCCATGATAGCATGGTGATTTTCCATAGTTATGTTAGTTTATCAGAGGGTAATCTATACCTAGTAATCTATACTTGGTGGCGAACTACCCACGGCTCGTGGTTGTGGGTTAGTGAACTACCCAGTTTTTTGAGTGGATTAACCCGCTCCAAAAATCCCATTTATAATTGTGGTTATAACCCACTTACGAGCCGTGGGATGAGCCACCAAGTAGCATCATATTTCACTAAGATTTCACATGATATCACCATGTTTTTTCACATGATATTGCTAGAGTTTCTCTCATGATTTCCCCCATGCTTTGTGGCAAGCCTCGCCAACGTGCCTCTTGACGTAGGCCCGGACGCTTATTGGTGCGGGCGCCCGGGGGACGAGAGATCACCATTTTTTGAGTGGAAAAACTCACCACTTTTTTGATGGGAAAACTATAGCTATGAAATCAACGAAGTTTCGACATGGTTACCCTCTGGTAAACTTTCACATAGGAATGGAAAATCACCATTTTTCATGGGAAAACTCACTATTTCTATGGCCATTTTCAATAGCTATGTTAAATTGCCAGAGGCTGATTTTTCCGAAAATTCAGGTCATCTCCATATAAATCTCCATATTTAAGAGGGGATTTCAATCCCAGATTGATGATCTTTGAATGAGTTCTCCATGTGGGATTTCCCGTGGCGATCTTTGATGGCCGAAGTATAAGTGAACCGGCGCCGTAAAACATCACGCCGGTCATCATCCCTCCTGAAGAACGCCAACCATACAGTCACTATTGTGTGAAGTCGTTGCCCAAAGACTCTCAAGCTATTTGATCTACATTTCCTGATTGCTACTTGGTGGCTCCTCATTTTCGGATCCTGTCCGTAGATTATAACTTATAACCCTGGTTTTGTTCGTGGGTGGGATATATAAGGAGCGGTAAATATCCACCAACGTAACTAGGGTGAAGTAAGCCACTTAGGATTTTTGTGGGATGAGATTTGATGATCCCCACTGGAATGATGGTTGAAACGGAGGAATCTAATACCCGAAACGGTTGAAGAACTTTTATCCAGGTTAGATTGTAGCAAGCCAAATAGATAGAACCGTCATTTAACTCACCATTTGAGTATGCGCCATAATTTGTTTTTCGATTTTTTCGGGGGTTACTACATACCTACCATAATTTACCCAGGGTTATCTGGTATATCACCATTGTTTCCTGAAATTGATGTGAACGTTTGCAGGACACCCTAATGAATGTGACAGAAAACTATGATTATAGCCATCACGAAATCCATTGCAATTATAGCCATCACCTAATGCCTATGGAATATCATTTACAGAAATGAGTATACCTCTAGTAACCCCCAAAAAAAGATAGAACTATAATCTATCACTACTTTACTATTCGACTTTTTTTTTTGGGGGGGGTTACATTCGACACCCCTATTTTCGTCCCATCATCTGGGCTCCCTGGAAATTCCACCGATATTTACAGCTACGAATCTTGGAAGTGCAGTTCCAGTTTTTGGAGGATATATATATATACATAATAGAATATATATATATAGTATAATATATATAATATAATATAATATAATATACTATAATATAATATAATATATTATAATATAATATAATATATAATATATAATATATAATATATAATATATAATATATAACATATAATATATAATATATAATATATAATATATAATATAATATATAATATATAATATAATATAATATGATATAATATATAATATAATATGATATA
>Ga0126342_10012199_pt1 | contig 15339 bp, 15 predicted proteins | sample Cyp1metagenome_FD_92528 | JGI IMG/M metagenome (GOLD analysis project Ga0126342, IMG submission 92528) | Coral microbial communities from Lord Howe Island, Old Settlement Bay, Australia - Cyphastrea 1 metagenome | ecosystem: Host-associated > Invertebrates > Cnidaria > Coral ...
CCTGCGAGGAGCAGGTTGAGACCGCACGAGGAGACTGGAAAGGAAAAAGGCTATGCGGATGTGAACCTGGATAGGTTGACCATATCTAATATCTATGCTTTACATCTCACATCTAATGTATATATATATGTTGGGGTTTGAGGCATGGAAGCTCACTTCGGCTGGAATGCAAGCGGATTTGAGATCAACAAGACACGGGACAGATTTGTTAATGGAAAAGAAACACGTAGAAGACCTTGGTATCACCGCAATTTGATCGGCACACCGGATCTACACTAATTAACTCTGATACTACTTTGCGGTACAGTTTTTAGATTATGAGAACCTGTTGCTGCTGAGAAAATCCGACAGTTCCTTTTGACTCTTGACCACATCACGGACTTGTGAATGGAGATGAAGGCAAACCTGGCGCCATGCAACATAAAGTCATGAACATATCAACACGCACTACTTGGATGAGTTTGTGCATCAAACAGGCAGATGTCATTGAATGTCATGATTTTGCACGTACCTCAACTCGTGCCCTAGGATATCCTTAGGATCCGGGGAGACCTGTGCATCTCCACACGCAGACTGAGGCCAGGAGCGGGTGCCAGTTGTGAAAGCTCTTCTCGAGATGTCTTTAAGCTGCGTGATAGTAAGGGATGTAAGGGTATGGTTGTGAAGTTTGTCACAGCCTGTCATGTGTGTTTGGGGAGAACATTATGACATATATGCAGTTTGCCAGTGAAACTAAGTATCTCATTTGCCGCCACAAAGTTCCTTGATCTTCCTTGGTCAAAGTATATTTACTATTTACATAATTTTACATATGTATATTTACCATTATTTACCATTGTTTACCCATTCTGCCAGTATTCTACCAGCCATTTTCCCATCTCAGGTATTCGGCCTGGTTGCTGAGATGTCCCTGGTCAGAGCCTCGACATGGGCCCAAGGGCCCAGCTGATGCACAGCTGCGATCGTCAGTGGTCTATGACTTGGCAGCTGTGACGATGCTCCCAGCGACTCGGAATCATCGGGGTTCAGGGGTCATGATACGCTAAATGGCTATGGATCAATAGCTATACATACCATTTTTAGGGGGATGAACATCCATAAATCCCAGCTATTTTGATGTGAACAAAAAAGGGGGATAGGGTTTCGACCCATCCCCAAATATCAACAAAATATGGTCCATGACTCCCATGACTCCCATGACCATCATGACCTATGGCGACCTATGGCTGCTGGGATCTGGGTCAAGTATCAGGACAGTTTAGATATGCTGAAAGACACAATGATGACCATATGTGCATCACGTGAGCATCGATCAGCGTTGAGGTCTTTTCTGGTGGCTTTATAAAGCTTCAGGAGGTGCATGTCGCGTTGGAAGACGACGGCTTCACAGTGCCCATCATTTCTGGGTGGCCGATGACGGCTGGGATCTCTTGGCGCAGCCCTGGTTGGGAGACGTTTGTGGTGCAGCTGCTCTGATCCTTGGAGTTTTTCAGCTGCCCACATCCACATTAGCGCAGTTCTCGCTTCACGCAGAGCGAAAAAAATATAAACAACCATATATATATAATATATATAATATATATATACTATATATATATACTATACGTATTAAATGGATCATCAAAATCTTGTGTAGCATTGCTGGTGAGAGCAGGTAGCATTTTGGATATTTTGAAAGATCTTGGTTCTAGTGTTTTCTACTGCCATCCATGGCTTCCAGCATCTTCTAGCTCTTGGGTCAGGCTGATTGGCAGGCAGTGTCCATAAGTTTCGTTTCCAATCCGAACTAATTATGGGATGCCATGCGGAGTTTTTTGAGGTTGGGCATCGGGGTTGCTTTGTGATCCCCAGCCATTAGTAAGGCAATACGGCAGAAGTGATCGCATGACTACGGCAATGACTGCCTTTGCATCAGCATCAGTCGAAAAATGTCTTCCGGAGTGCAGCTGCTCTGCAAGGGAACGATTTCGCAGACTGGATCCATTGCTTGGAGGCTAGATGCCATTTGATGTTGGTACCCCTGGAATGCTACTCATGTATTTACATGAGGTAATGTGCAGACAAGTGTAGAGTCATTCATGGCCTCGAGCGAAGAATTGAAATAAATATGCACCAATTACATTGAATTACCACCAGTTTCCATACACTGTAGTCCTACATAGTCCCACCCAGAATGAGTTTGCAAGTTGAATGGTGCACGAGAGCCTGCATAGCATGGCATAGCTGTTTTGCATGAATTCAGTTTCCATACACTGTAGTCCTACATAGTCCCACCCAGAATGAGTTTGCAAGTTGAATGGTGCCAGAGAGCCTGCATAGCATGGCATAGCTGTTTTGCATGAATTCAGAGATGAACTTCTCCAAGTGGCAGGTTCCAAGTGTAACTTGTGCGTGACAGGACCAGAAGGATCCTCATGCAACTGACCTGGCACGAGTCTTAGAAGCGCAGACCTGTGCTGCACATTGAATCAAGAAACCAAGGAGTGTGGCAGTATTGACTAGCGATATGGCAGCTCTGGCTGTTCTGCATCTCATCAGCCACCAGGAGTTTTCAATAAATCCACTGTTTCATATGTTTTCTACCACGTAGGTTTCCCATGTTGCTTGCAATTTGCCTATAGATCCTATACCTTGTTGCCTGAGATCGAGCGCGTCATTCCCGTCATTTTCTCCACATGATGCTGACGCTGGAATGTGCTGCGGCTGAAGCTGGTTTTCCTTGCATTTAGTGACTCTAGTGCATTTCCCGTGTTTTGACGAGGATTGAAACTACCGATTTCTCATGTTCTTTTGAGAAGTATACTGAGACTGCCATGAATTTGTTAAAACGTCACTTGGAATCCCCACTTCGGTTTGCACGGTGCTTTCAACAAAGGCAAGCCGAAATGTTTGCCTTCCCGCTTTGTGTGCTTGTTGATGCTTGTTGCCTTGTCCGAGCAACTTCAGTCTCTCAAGCGACTGTGAGGTTTGCATGAAATTCCGCTGTGGGTGAAAATGCCCCGACAAACATGGCGGCCATATGCGGCCATTGGCTTTCGGTAGGTAGGTATGCAGCATGCATCAACAAGCTCAATCTCGGTTCACTCTACACAGAAGAATCCGAAGCACAATGCAACTCAAATGCACAACAGTTTCTGATAGGTGATTGATGGTTGTACTGCTAGTTCCGTGCAAGATGAGAAAGGATCGAATCAAATAGATCGAAAACGAGGTCAACATAGGTCAACAGCAAGAAATTATCGCACTTACTTTGCTAAAGACCTGCCTGCGGTGTTGCTGTATGTTGCTGTGGCGTTCCTTGCCGATGCCTGAAATTTCGGGCTCGCAAGCGTTGTCAGCGACTGTAGTGAGACAATGACTACTAGGACTTCCGCCTCCGCAATTTGAAAACGTGAGCAGAATATGTCCACTTGCCTCAACATGTCCCAAGTTGTCTCGCGATTCACCATGAATTTATGGTTGAGTCAATTATCTTGCAGTTTTGCTCAGCTTGGTGCTTTCTTTGGGTGTCGTTTTCTTCTGTTGCAGCTCGATGTCAGCTTTTAGATACTGATCTTGCAGATTTTAACCAAACTTTGCAAAACGGATCCAAATGGTACAGTGTTGAAGATGTTGAAGCCCTTAGCCCTTTGCGGCTCAAGGTATTTATTTGGGCACGGGCCTTTCCACAGGGCTGTAGATATTGTCGATGACTGCCGATGGTGTCTCGAGGACCTTGTGTTTTCAGCTCGGGAGATTCAGGAGATCCTCCTGTTCACGACTCATGCAGACCTACTCAACTTTCTGGTGCACGGAGATGGCACTTGCACCCTCTTGATCCCTCTTGCACGTCACTTTTGACCATACCAAGTTGAACGGCATGGATGTATGCCGGATTCTCAAGAAACATTCGAAAGACATCATGGACATCTTCTTTTCCGAAGCCTCGCGCGGCTACTGGCAAGACCAGGACCAAAATCACATTCTGGTGCGCAGAAAGGCCCCAGTTCGCATCAGATTCCTAGAGTAGTTGGTTTGAGCTCAATGCAAGAAGCACTTGGTGCTCATATCTTCCAGGGCCCTCACCCGATCTTGACAGTCCAAGAGATCTACCGGGATGTTTTTCGGCTGTTCGCCGCCAATTTTTTCATATGCATTGATATTATAGCCATGACTTTTTGCAGGAGAGCCATGCATGCTTCGCATTTCCCACTACTGGAACCGAGATTTTGATGAGTGGAATGAGATGATTGCATTGAAGAAGTCAAGAGACCTGGTGATCTGCTGGCGCTGCCACCTCGAGAAACAGGAGCTTTGGGCAAGCCACTTGCCTCACTTGTGTTCTGCTTTCCTCCCACTCTATGGCAGCGGCATGAACACCTACCCACTGGAGACAGCAGAGGAAACAAGCATTAGCGCTGTTGCATTCTCGCTGAGTGCTGATCAAAGTGATTGCTTCACGATTTATCCAGCTGCACCATGCTGCGCCAGCAGGCAGAGTCGCTCCAAACGAGTAGTATGAACATCTATGAACATTAATTAAGCATCAAATCAAACCGTTTGAACATGTTTGAACATCATGAAACCGTGGAAACATGTCAAAAACATGTTAAAAGAACACACTCCCGGCCAAACCCTAATGGCAGGTGTCAGTGACTCGAGAACAGTGCCATCCAACTGGAGCCATCGCAACCGTCCGAGCTCCTGAACTCCGCGCAGACATTCGTCCAGATTCCGTCCGAGCAGCACAGCCAGAGCAGCTAGACTTTAGTGATCTTTAGTGATCTTTAGTGACTGTAGTCACTTAGTCTAGACTGACTCTGGATGGATCTGGATGGCATCCAGTGGTTCTTTGAAGAGCATGGCTTTGTATCCTTTGCATATTACATATTATCGTATATTATTATATTATCGTCGAATGCCTTTAATCTCTTTGCACCACTTGTTTGGTTGACTGAGCCGCAGCGGAGGTGTTCTCAGCCAAAGACACATTCATGGCTGAGGCATCTGAGCTTGTGTGCGGCGTTGCCTCTCCATCCTCAAAGAAGTGATTGGGCTGCACGGAAGGAAAAAGCGAGAGGTAGCCAGAGAACTTTGGAACGGCTATTGGATTCTTCAGGAGACTGCTGGTCTCATTCTTTGTTGGTCTCTCCCCTTCACAGGTTGATTGCAATTCACGTCATTGGGCTACACGTTGACCAGAACTAGACTCCTGGTCGTCCGATCAACAGTGAATGTCAAGATATGTGAAGAATTATGATCGCTTTAGCAATCCAGTGGCAGTGTCTTCCAGATCTAGTCTGCACATTAGGAAAAAACGGAAATCAGATAAGTTTCAGGTAGATCTTATACAGATTCCGTTTCAGAGAAGTTTCAGATACAGATTTCCCTGAGATCCGTCCGCAGCAGCTTGCGGTTCGTTTGCCGCCCCCGAGCCCCAAATCGGGGCACCTGGCCGCGGGGGTTTGAGGGTTAGCGCCTCAAAGCCGTGAGGAAACTTGAAAAAAAAAGAACATGAAATGAAATTGACTAATTGACTTTAAAATACGTTAAGATACTTTCACATGTGATCACTAAAAGGACTTTTATTATTTTTATTCACAAATCAATCAGACGACTCCATCCACATAGGTAATTCATGGTAATTCTTTGTTTTTCAGACCATTCTATTCTACCAGTTTTATCCATGTTCTGTTTGCTGCTGTGGGTTGCTTGTAGACCTATCGCAGTTGTGCAGGTATAGGACGCTAACACCTTAAGCCGGCACCACTTCAGGGCCAGAACCATGGCGACTCGTACCATTTTACAGCCGCAGCTCGACTGGATATCTTGGGATCCCAGACATGGATCCTGTATGGGTTCCCATGGGTTCCCATAGCGTATGGAGAATGTACAGAGATGTTTGCTTTGGGAAGGACATACTGACATACCACATACACACCACATACCACACACTGGAAACTGGAGTCCACCATTGCAAGATGAGATTAGCCAAGCATAGTTCGAAGAGACTAGGGAATGGGATTTAACAAGCTGCACAATTGGTTGATGTTTTCCCTCCTGATGGATGATATGGATGTTGGACATGTTGAACCGGATGTTGCATTCTGGTGCATCCCCCTATTTATTCATGTTTCGACTGGAATTCTCAATCGGACACGCACCGAGGAACAGGGCCTATGATCATATTTACGTTGGGCACTCTCAGCAGCAAAACATCGCGACTTTACAGTGGTACCATCTGTGGTACCTATTGGAACCAACAAAGAATCGCCGATGTTTTGTCTTTAATACCCTCTGGTAAACTAACATAGCTATGGAAAATCACCATTTTCAATGGGAAAACTCACTATAAATGGCCATGTTCAATAGCTATGTTAAATTACCAGAGGGTATGTTTTTTGTTGAAGTATCAAACGTCGCCAGCATGTTTGTCCAAAATGGTCCAAACATCTCAAGGATTCTCAAAGCACATTTGACAGATTTTGACTGCTATTGTCTGCCGCTTGGGAAATTTGCAGAAGGGCCACAGCATAGGCTGACAGACTCCCAGATCATCCCAGATCATCCCAGATCCAAAAAAGTTCAAGCGGTTGGTCTCTTCCCATGACATGGGTCCTGTGATGTCCTGTGATTTGTGCCATTTCTATCCATTTCTTGGTGAAGCTGTGCCATTCTATGTTTATACCCAGCTTATCCCAGCTTCCAGGCGAACATGTCAGCCATGGTTTTTTTCACGGCACGCCGCAGCCTGCATTCCCCGAGGATCCGAACTACACAACGTCTCACCCAAATGATCACTACAGGCACACCAGTAAGGCGTGTGGGGCGGCTGTGGATCTTCTGGATGAAACCGGACACGCTCGGGGTAGTGCTGCTAATCAGAACATGTTGGAATCATTTTAGGTCAGCGCATTGCTGAGATGTAGCAGCAAATGCAGTGGCATGAACACAACAGAAACAGTTGAGTTGTTCAAAGCCACTCCAAAATCGGAGATCAAGAGGATTTTGATGGATTTTGGATGATTTTGGTATATTTAGGCTTTAGAGCCCCTCTTAGCATCAAGATGCTTGTACTGTAATTACGACCCTGCTACCATCGCAGGCCCCAGCCTCTCCCAGCCTCTCCCAGCCAGATCAATCAGGCAATGTTCAATGCTCAGCGGATTGAACGAGTTCCCAGCTCAGTATGTCATGAGACGCTGACAGAAAGGGTTGCTTCTGAATATGTGTCAACGGGTTCCAGGCAGACAATATGTGATCAAAGTGGATAGGATTAAAAAAAACGATTTTATACGTACGTATAGTATCTTATTATATCTTAATAGTGGATATAGCTGATATAGCTGGATAGCTGATGGAGACCGATGGATCATTTGAATCCAATAGCACTCTTCAAACTGTTGACATGTGGAAAAAACCGAAGCTTTGAAGCCAGACGAAGCCATGACAAGGTGCCAGATGACAAGTACTTGTTCTCAGAGCTGCCGCACTACCCAAGGTGTACCATTCAGGCCGGGTTCATTTGGGTTCGCCATAGATATGTGGTGTTTGTTGTGTGGAGGTTGAGACTATTCTTCATTCCAAAAGTCAATGAATGGATGTTTTGACAATCAGAGTTGATAAACAAATTGGGAGACCGGTGCATCATGAGGAGGCACTCAGCAGCAGTTGTCAAGTCTTTATGTCATTTCAAATTGCCCGTGGACCTTCAAAAAGTGCTCCGTGCAAAACCACCGAAATTCAAGTCTGACAGGCTTTTGAATAATCCTGTTGATAGCCTGTTTTCAAGGGTAGGAGCTGCTCCAATCTGACTGGTGAAGACGAAACATATAGAAAAAATTGAGCACTGGAGACAAGTCAGATGACAAGAAATTGTGCACAGCAACCTTTCCGCACATTTCATACTGCAGCCATTGGTTTGCTTGTCCTTCGCAGCAAAAGCCTTACCATGACCAGCATGACCGGCATGACTGACGGCCAGCAAAAGTGCCAAAGGCCATCTTGCGAGTCGCATGCTGGAATCATCTGGAGTCTGTATCAATCAGTAGCGTTTCAAAGGTTCCAAGAAGCGTTTGGATTTCCTGACTGACACGTGTCAATGTACATAAAAATGTCAGCAGCATGCAGCAGAGAAGGTCTTTTTGTCCTATGATGTTGTGTGTGTGGTTGAACTGCGTCACTTACATTCTGAGAAGCCACGGGCATCAGTAACATTCTGGAGCAACTACAAGACTACGGCATCCACATGTCACGCATTGGAAATCACCAACTCCGAGGCACTTCAAGGCCTAGTGATAATAGGAAATTCGGCTTGGAATTTGATGGAATTTGAGCAATCAATGTTTGCAATTATGTTTGCATATGCCTCGAAGCCGCCAGACGATGCCTGGGCCTGATGGTCCTGGTGCTGCTGTGTCAAGCCTTCGGCTCTTCCTTGGGCTTCCTGGGTGGACAGTTAGGTCAAGTCAGCCGGAGGCCTGGGAAAATAGTCTGGAAAAGTTTGGAGATGTGGTTTTCACGTTTTTTTTCAATGCGGATTTGGATTCATTTGCAGCCCTGGGGCGTATAAATGAAAATACGTGGGGAAGTACTGAGAGTATTCACATATGGAAGTGTGTACGCTAAGAGGTGTTTGAACAGATTGGATAATTCGCATCTCCACTGGAAGCAGCTCAAGGATTTGGTAAGATGCGAATAAGTTCATCACCAGAACCCCCCAAGACTCATTTGAATGGCCAATAAATCCCCAGAGAAATCAGAGAACTAGTGATACCAGTGATATCCAGTGATAACCCAATGCCAAGCCAAGGTGTTTGGGTCGCCCTGAACACACGACTTTGGTACCTTCCAATATGGATCACATGGGATCACGGGAGGCCAGCCACATGACTGCAACATGATGCTATAGGAATCTATAGGATATGCTAGGCGCTAGCGAAAGAGAATCTCTGAAGTGCTGCATTTCAGCTTTCTTCGATCTCCCAAACTAGGATTTGGTATTGAGATGTATTGAGTGACCTCTTTTGAAGTGTATTGACCTTGAATAGCACTACTAGTAGTACCGGTATTAGCACTGGCACCTAGAGGATTTTACCTTGGCATTGGGCAAATCGCCACTGAGGCTCGGGCGGTTTTTTCTCGGATCCTTTGGACGGCACACCCTATGACGCTTTGGCAGGGCAATTTGTACCAACGAGAAGTACCAGGAATTGCAAACCTGGCAGAGCATGGGCATAAATTGGCTATATACTACTAGTAGATACTAGTAGCATATACTACTAGATACTAGTAGCATGAGTAGAATTGAATCTTTGGATTCTTTGGGACCCGGGGTAATTGGTCTCCAATGGTCTCCAATTCGGACGCAGTAATACCATCACAAAGCCAATCTTCCTAAAGATCAGCTTGCTGCGCCTTAGCCTTGCCGCTGTGCCAAAACCTTCACCACCCCCAAAACGACCCGAGTTTGCATGGCATGTTGACAAACAATGAGTTTCGTCCGCAGCTGATATGATCAATATATGATCATTGTAGTACTTGCTGTACACTGAGTCCACGTCAGTTGAGTGATGTTGATTGCATGTCCCATCATGTCCCCATCCTGTCCCAGCGTTTTACAGCCTTGGACGCCACCTAAGGAGACCAATGAAACCACTGGTGCACTGATTCTGGCGGTGGCTGGTGCTGTGTTGGGATTCTCAGAGTCCTCAGATGAGTTATTGATCCTTATTGATGTCAGCGAGGATGTGATTTCAATAGTATATGTATGATGATATGATGTTATAGTGTGTTATAGTTATACCGTTATAATCCATTATAATCCAATATATATATATATATATATGTGTATCATCTACATGACGTCATATTTGTGGTATATTGCTATGTTACAGTTGTTTCAACCAGTTCAATCAGGATGGACGGAAGTTGTTTTTGTTACGATTGCCGCATGCCCATGACTCGCCGTTGACTCGCCGAGGGTTGTGGTCTTCTTCTTGGGGCCCTTCTTGCAGTCATATTTTCAAACCATCAGCACACCGTGACCACCGGTTTCCCGGTTCCCCATGTACAAAGACACAGCTGGGAGCTGGGTGGCTGCCATGGCTGCCATATCATGTGACACATGAGGATATGACGCACAGAGACAGTCTCTCGGAAGAGAAAGTATAGTGTCAGCATTTTTTTTAGGTCTGTAACTCCTGGAATCACTTTGAGCTGAATGGTTGTTGTTCATTGCATCTTCTTGTTGCGCTTGTAGTATATCAAAACTTAGAGTTTCAAGACCTTTTGCAAGATGGCTACTTAAACACTTTAGAAGAGCGCCAAGTGCACGGCAACACATATGCAGACATAAACAATCATAGACACCTTACACTGTAAACCTGTGAGATCCTATGGGCCTTGCCTTGGTTTTCACCAATTTTCTTGTCAAATCGACCAATTAGACGCCCATTGAGAAACTTCGAAAGCTCTCAGAGATCATCTCAGCATTTTGACGCCGGAGCGGTTACTGGGCAAAGCACCCAGAGATCTCCCGGTTTTTAAACAATTGTTTAGAACTGCAGCGTGCCAAAAGGTGTTTTTAAAAGAGTGGTCCGGTATCATTTGTATACTCGAAATTGTTCAAATATATTCCCAGATTATCATGGCACCCCCTTTGATGCTATCTTGAAGTTTCCAGCTACAACAGGCCAGCCAGGTCCCCAAAAAGGTCCCTTCGGTCTAGGGATGGACGAATATGGACGATTCATTCAACGATCCTCACGATTTGGTTGAGCCGTGAAACACGCCGAATTTGCGCATCATGTCTCGTCAAATTGCAGGTGACTAGCAAAGAGGCCTTGCCCAAACATGTGGACAAGGCTGGGAAAAAAATGGTAAAACATGTATTGATTGAGGTTAGGCGCTGTGGTTCCTGTTTGGTTTTGCATATCAAGCATCCTTCAATACCAAAGCCAGTTTGGCACAAATTGACTGAACCGTTGTGGATTTGTGATCTTATGCTCATGTCATGTTCGTGTGGAATGGCTAAAACATACTCGTACAGGATTGAAGGGTCTGTGTGATAATATTGTCTCGAGATTCTCGTGACCAAATGCAACAGGTGTTATTGAATCATTTGAATCTCAGCAGCGACTCCCAGTGTCAGTTTCTCCAATGACAACTTACAGGCAAAAGCCATCACCGCCAGGACTGGTTTTCACCTGCAGAACGGCCACCTGATCCTCTACAGGACGTTGTGTTTGGAACCCAGCTACCTGAAACAGGATGTTGTAGTGATATGATCTTGATATCCTTGCCTCCTTGCCCAAAAAGAAGCTACGTGACTTCGTGACTTGTGCAATGTCCCTTGCCTTTTTGTTCCATCATGCACTATGTCGAAAGAGTGCGATGAGAGTTGACATGCGGTTGTTTCAAAGGCAGTTTTCATAGCTTTAGCCAATGGCACCCAGCATGGTTTAAGTCTAAGTGCTGTTTCAAACATGTTTCGCACATTTTCGCTGGAGTCCAAGGCATGGGACGTATCGATTCAAGTTTCAAGCATGGCCCAACAAGCAGATGCTTAGCACGTGAGGGGCTAAAAAACGATTCTGCTGCTCACGTGGCACTGCGGTCCGTTTCAGCTTTGATGTCTATCAGCTCAGTCGGCTTTCGGTGGCTTCCTGTGCCTATGGGTAAGATGACCATAAGCGCAGGATTTTGAGTTTGGTAGCGTGAGAAATCGAAAGAGTTGAATTGGAGTAGAAGTGAATTTTGATGAAGTGTGTTTGCTCTGTTCCCTGAGGTTGCCTCATATTGTACAGTATGCCTTCAAATCTCATGGTGCGTCTTTCCCAACGGAAGGCACCCGGCTTTAGCAAGGGATGCAAGGGGAAGGCATTGAAGCCCCCAATGACTTTGTTAATGGAGTGTAGTATTCCCATTGTGCGTAAAGGCTTGCTATGTTTGAGACTCGCATGCTACTATTAGATATGATTAGCGGCTTCAGATGCTTTTATCTGTATAGTATGCTGCAGATGACCCTTGTAGCACATTTCCTCAATGCTTGAGACAGCAGAAGTAGAACTTAGGTTTGACAGGGTTTGACGGTTTGACAAACATCATGCTGCATGACTAAAGTGACTTGACGTGCTGATGTCGATTTCCAGCCCAACAAGGCGCTCAAGCAGAGCCACCCACGAAAACCGTGGCGACACAATCAGTGTACCGGGAGCAGGGGAGACCCAGTGGTGAGGAGCAGGGGAAGTTTTTTTTCGTGTCACAGCATGCAGAACTCTGTTTCTCTTTGTTGCAGGCCAACAGGTTTTGCAGACAGAATGAACGACCATGAATCGTTGGTGCCATGAATCAATGAACATGATGAACTTGCTTGTTTGCTTTTTTAATGCTTGTTATATATATGTTTGTTGATTTTGTTGAATCTTCAACAACCTCAGATTGCGCAGAAAGATAGCCACAGAAGGACAGTTTCCGTGGTCCGAGGTCAGAAGCTCAAACAGATCCATATTCGCCGGACTATCAGATCTCCAGCCAGGCTGGACGGCTGGAGCTGGATTTGCTGCTGGATTTGATCCAGGATGTGAAGCTCTATATTCTATATCCATATTAGGGTACACTTCAGATTATCACAGATTATGATTATATATGATTATAACATACTATAACATACTATAACATACTATAACATACTATAACATACTATAACTGATTACATAAAGTTGATCTTATATATCTTATCTGGTTTAAGATTATCATTTGTTTCTGTGATAAAGCCAGGAACATCTCACCACATCCTACCTTAGATGGCCCCAGCTGCTGCCCACAGGTGCCAGAGGTCCTACAGCTCACCCATCTCACGTATGGCAGGGGAGCCTGGGTCATCACGTATACATTTGTATAGTGTATCTATTTGTCACTAGCCATCAGTATATGTATATCATATGTATATCATATGTATATCATTGAATATATGTAATATATGTTCATCTAGAGGTAGAAAAAATTGTCTAATTATAATGTATTATACATTATTATACTATATCCAATTGGATGTACTAGTAGCACATATTCACGTAGTGTTTTGCTGGTTTGAAGTTCACTCCCATCGAATCCTTGTAATTTCCACTGAGCGCAGTGGATTTGTCGTTGAGGTGCTGGACTTCCCGCTTCCGAAGCAGAGCTGCAGATCATCGAGCGAACTAGGCGTCGATGAAGCAGCCACGATGAGACAAGTGGAAACTATAAGTATAACTATAAGATAATATACAAAGTCTCCACACATATCCACACTCAAGGAATTTCAAAGGATCTAACAATTAATACACAGATGATACACAGTTGATACACTTGTATATCTATGTCAGTACTTCTACCGATTTGGTCGTCCTTCAGAGCACAGACTGGTCAAGAGCAGCAACTGTTCACGAGGCAAAAACGGATCTTTAAGCAGATGCTGCCGCCACCATGCGACGAGCCACTCGGCGGCCATTGGGAGGGACAAAAGCGGCCGGCAGCATTCCTGAAGAGAATGTAACCCTGGTATACCCTGGTAATGAATGGTTTTGAAGACTATTGCAGACCTGAAAGTTGAATAAAGATTCAAGCACAAGGATGCTCCTCCTACTTTGCAGATGCTGAGAACAGGTTTCGGTCCTATGTTTCTTGCATTTCTCCTTAGAACGCCCTGCCCTATGTTCATATCTAGGTTCGGAATGGAGGTGCGCATCCAGCTCATGGAGGCCCAAGAGTTTCGAGAGTGGGCAGATCGCGCCTGGGTTGCAGCTAGAGCACTTTGCCTCCCTGCCGTCCCTGCCGAAATTGGCCAACTGGAACGCTTTTGCACCCAGGTGATCGGACCATCAGAGAACTCCAGGCAGGGCAATCACAAGCCTGGTGTCTAAGGGTGGCTTGCAAGTTGTAGTGTGGATTTCGTTGGAGATCTCAACGACCCGCCATCAAGAGTCAGGTAGGGTGCGGTGTATCAGAATCAGTATGTCGTATTTCCACATATCTGCCTAATTTCGATGTGCTCACCTTGCAAGTTCTGGGGATTCGCAACATATAGACATGGCAGGAGAAGCGATTGCTGCTTCTTCGACAGGCGGGGCATATGACAGGATCACCTTAAGCGAAGGCCATCCGAAGCAACCAGCACCGTGCCACCGACCCCCTGACGGCTCCGAGAAAAGATGCTGCAATGTTGGCAATGCTGATGTGTTGTGCATTTGGTTGACTTTTGGAGAGCTGGAGGCCTTCGAGGAGAGAGACATGCAGCGAGAAGCTGCTCAGACGGGGAAGGCATGGACTTCCATTGGTGTTGCGAGTTGATGCAAGGGGGTTCTGCTGCGTTTGTGTTGACAGAAAATCATGTTTGCTCCTGGAGTTTCCACATCGTTGCCAGATTGACCGTGTGAGACAGCGGAAGGAGGAGGACGCAGGGAATGCAATTGCTGCAGTGGCTTGCGTGTTGAGATTTTAGTATCGAAACCATTAAGTTGATTCCTCCGTCTGATGGACACTGTTCAAATGTCAGTATCAGCACTTGCAGTTTGTTTTCTCGTTTGAACAACATCATGTTTATTTGCTTGCGACAGCTAGATCTTCCTGGAAACTGAGTGATTCACAGAATGTCACCATCCTAGGAAGGCTCAACAGGGCTCATTCACATCTCATTCACCAATGTTCACCAATGTTCACCAATGTTCACCAATGTTCACTATCATCAGACTATCATCAAGAGGCATCTCCATGCCATGTGCCCGGTCCAGGAGCGCGATCGCAAGTTGGCAGCGTGCCAACGCCTTCGCACAAAGGTGCCCGGCACTCCTGTGTTCTGCTGCCGTTCCCAGAAATCACATACTATTCACAGGTGTTTTGCTCTTGGCAACAATGAATGATATGAATCAGAGAACGCAGGCTTCATGAGTTGTAACGGATATGCTGGAACAATGAAGACAACAGCCTAACTTTTGAATCTTTATTGTATTCACGAGAGTTGCATCACCCAAAATCAGGTGCTCCGGAAAATGCAAAAAGAGCGCACCAAAGTCCGAGACTGAGACTTCTTGAAAATATTTGAAAATCAAGGGTGTCGCGAACAAAGCGATTGAATCAACACAAAATGTCACAAGACCATTTTCTTGGTTCGCATTTGCGCTGGTCGAGACCTGGTTTGAAGGGAGAAGCATCAAAAAAAAATATAAATGCATCAAAAAAAAATATAAATGCATCAAAAAAAAAATATAAATGCATCAAAAAAAAATAAATGACCATGAAGAAAGGAGGGAAGGAGGAAAGGAGGGAAGGAGGAAAGGAGGGAAGGAAGGAAGGAGGGAAGGAGGGAAGGAAGGAAGGAAG
>Ga0126342_10012200_pt1 | contig 15339 bp, 4 predicted proteins | sample Cyp1metagenome_FD_92528 | JGI IMG/M metagenome (GOLD analysis project Ga0126342, IMG submission 92528) | Coral microbial communities from Lord Howe Island, Old Settlement Bay, Australia - Cyphastrea 1 metagenome | ecosystem: Host-associated > Invertebrates > Cnidaria > Coral ...
CATCTGCACCAAACCATCTGATATCTTGGCAGATGCCGCATCCATCTTGTTCTCTTCCTCGTCGGAGATCTCGATGGAGGAAGGTCCAGCCATGCCCAACTGCGTCTGAGTTTGAGCATACTGCTCCTTGATGGCCACAAGCGCATCTTTCGCTGCCTGGATCTGTGCCTCCAATATCTGATCGTCCTTCTTGAACTCCTCGGTGGATTGAGTCCATCTGTCCACCGCCTCTGTGACGAAGTTCCTCCACTTGCTGTGAAGTTGAAGCCTGGCGCCTTGAGCTTCTGTCAGGGCATTCTGGGCCTTCTCGAGCTTGGTCACCGAGCTGTGCAATGACTTCGCAGTGGAATGGGTGGCCTTGACCGTCAAAGATGTGAGGTAGGCCTGAGTTTCCGGTGTGAGCTGATCCGGAGACTTGCGAAGCAAACCAGTCAGAGTACGCAGTTGATCTTCTGCAGAGGACGATGTTGGAGCAGTCGGGGTAGAAGTGGGCACTGCTTGCAACCTGGGCAGATTGGAAGACCAAACAGGCTCCTGAGATCGCTTGGCTCCATCTGCATCTTCTTTTGCCTCCGACTTTGATCCTTTGTGATGCCTTCGTGGGCGACGATTGGATCGCTTCTGCCTGTTGCCCCTGGGTCGTGGGCTGTCGGGGGGCTGAGCTCCATCTTGGTCGCCACGGTCTGTACGATAGGATCGACTGGATCGATCTGTTCGATTCGAATTGGTAGATCTCGTGCTGTTTGCTCTTGGCTGTCTCACCTGCTGCCGCTGATCCCACTGAGGCCACGATTGAGGGTTCCATTGCCAATCTTGTGGCATCGGCGCATAGCCCCACTGACAGGAAGCGCAGGTCCGGGCAACCTTCTTGTTGAGGCGGCCACATTGACATCTCCAAGGTTGGAGCTCCATGTCCACGGCAATGGCTCGGAGAAAGGTGGAATCTCGGGAGTGATGCTTGGCCAAACGGTTGTAAATGGCCTGCAACTGCACCTTGGTAAGCACCACTTTCCTGTGCTTGTGTAGGTACCAGCGCCTGCGCGCTGCAGCCCGAGCTCTTCTCTGGGAACGCCGCTGCGAAGGAGTAATCCTGGCCACCAGGTCCAGCGAAGTTCACACCTTTGAAGCCCAAGAAGAAATTGTTCAGAAGGGAGATCAAAAGCCACGTGCGCATACACAATGGTGATGCCCTTCACCCAGATGAAGAGAAGCGCAGCGCACGGATCACGGTGCTTGGAAAGGTCTCGACGGAGAGTCCGCAGAGACCCGTGGGTATGGCACCAAACGCACCCACTTAGGTTTAGCTAACTGACAACAAGGGGGGAAGTACTTCCTTGAAGCCAGCACTGAGCCCAAACCTTGAAACTTGAAACCATCAAATTGCAATAATTTTCAGGAACCAAGTGCATTGCGACAACCAAGCAATATGATTGAGGGTTCTGCAGTTCCAATCTCATGCTATCAAGCTTCAGAGGCAGATAGGTTGCATCTCCATCGTCAGCATTGCTCCAACCCACTATAGCCATCGCCAGTATAGCTCAATGGTAGCCACTAGGCTGAGCAAAGTGATGATCTTACATCGTTTACCTGGGGTTTACCTCTTGATTTAGTATTTTTTCAATCTTTTTCCCCAAAGATTGGAGCAGTGATGCGGGAAAACTCTGATTCCAACTTGAGGCGTTGGGAAGCGCGTCACCGCGAAGTCCAGGAGGCTGAGGGCTCAGCCTTTCCGTTTGGTAATCCAACATGATCCAACATGTTTTTTGGGAAACTGGAAAAAAAACCTAGAAGATATATAATGATTTTGTATCATTTTTTGGGAAGCTGACTTTATTTGGGTCTCAGAAACAAATCCTGCTGATGATCCTTCGGAGATTCAAGCTGCATTTGTCTTCAGCAATGGCATTTGATGGGGAAAAAGAGCACGGATAGAACCCAGCAAACATCAGCAAACCAGGAGCACTAGGAAGACTGGAGAAAAACACAAGAAAATCATGTTGCTAAAACTACCAAAACTAGCACTGCACAGGAATTTGCAGGACCAAGTCAGTGGTGTTGTGACTTTGTTCGAAACACCATGAGACCCATGGGAAACCCAGAATTGGTACGGGCAAAAGAAAGGGTTCCTGGAAGTGTCCACCAGGATCTTGAACTTGATCATTCCGCGGGTTTGGCGTTTCATACGGATTCATAAGTTGTGAGTTTGTTCAGTTCATGACATGCTCTGGAAGACGTGAATAATTTTATAGTTTGATCAAACAAACAAGAATCATATTCTAGTTCGCACCCAAAAGCAGCATCTTGGAATCTTGGACGGACATATTCTTTATGATCAGGGGGGACTAGGCCTTCACCAGTTTCCAAGATGCCAAGTTGTCAATGGTCAAAGAAGGTCAAAGACACCAGTCACACTTACCCCTTCTTTTGAAAAATGCCCGGCAGGTTTTGGACAGCCTGGAGAAGGGTGATGTGGCCGAGGAGCATCAAACAGTCTGGTTTTTTCAGCAGCCAAACAGGGCGGAGACCCTTTTTTTTGGTCCATTTTTTTTGTCGCTTCCAGAGATATTTGGGAATGATTTTGGTTGTTTGTGTTTGAAGTTTCCAAGATCGATACCTCATCTCATCAACTTCCCTGATGTCATGATCACAGCAGGAATCCACAGCAGGACGCGTTGTACTGGGAGTTGCTGGCCAGGCACCACTGAGAATTGGCACAAATCGTTGATACCCTGGATACCTTCCAATAGCATCAAATAGCCACTATAGCTGGATGTAGTTCGTCCCCCAATCACATGGCAATTTCATAGGTAACTTGACCAGCCCCATAATTTCTCTATTTTTTGGGGACTTCTCAAGAACTGTTTTTAAACGAGCCAGGTGGCCAATGCCTTATATCTCTTGCTGTCTCTTGCACACCTCTCACTGATCTATGTGGGGTCCTTAGTGCGACTGAAAGTGGCTATTCAATCTGCAAGAATAGTAATAGATTTTAAATGATTTTAATAGATAATCAGATAATATGTACATGTGGTATAATGACAATCTCTATGGTCGCAATTGATGATGATATTCTGGCAATATTTCTTCGTGCACCTGAGGGAAATTTCCGGAACCATCTGAGGTCATCTAAATCCAGGTCGACACAAACCGAGTGCTCAGGTGCAAAGTGTTTCAACAGCCACGGATGGCAGTCTGTTCCTATTGCTGAGCGGATTGCAGGCCTGGTTTGTGGGGGCCTATGGATGATGTGGATGATGGGTGGTGGATGCGTATTTTCCAGTAGTGATTCAGGCTAAGCCATGTTGAAAGGGCCCAGCATCCACATTTCAGCATGTCTCAGCAGCGGGTAGCCATATCAGCATGTTCCCCCATCAAGATGTCCACAAATCGCGTTTTTGAGAGGGACCCTCACATTAGATTTTGTTTTATATCCGGTTATATATATATACCATCAACAAGTAATCATCATAGCCCCATTATATTATATTATACTATATCATATTATACTATATTATATTGTATTATATTATATTTATATTATATTATATTATTTCATATTATATTGTATTATATTATATTATACTATATTACATTATACTATATTATATTATGTTATGTTATATTATATTATATTATTATTACATTACATTATATTACATTATACTATATTATAATATTATATTTATGTTATATTATATTATATTATATTATTATTACATTACATTATATTACATTATATTATATTATATATATATCCCCATTCTATCACTACAAATATATATTTAAGTAATTTTAGTTATATCTTAATGGTATCACCATCATTACTCCATCATGACACCATGATATTACCATAAAATGGCTGTATTTACACCCGTTTTTGTGGCCTTTTTTGGTTTCGGATGGTTCCCCCCTTTTGAGACAAGCCCCTGAGCATCTCGAGGTAGTTTTGGCCTTTGAAGCCACCGTCTATGCGGCTGGAGGTTTCTCGTAGCTTGAGCCAAATCAGATCTGGAATTACCCTCTGGTAAACTAACATAACTATGGGAAATCACCATTTTTAATGGGCAAATCAACTATAAATGGCCATGTTCAATGGCTATGTTAGTTTGCCAGAGGGTATGGTGTTTCTATGCGGGGACTCATCCCCAAATGGCCGTATGACAACAGCGATTTTCACCTGAATTGTATTAAATAACTCATCCGAAATCCGATCAAATCAGCAATTTGGGTTTCAAACAAAAAAAGTCTGAGCAGCTCCCATGTTTATCCATGGCTGTTGGTTTCTAACTTGCCAGTTAAAACAAACCGCATGATGCGGAAAGCCGCTGGATCAAGGTGCAGGAATGCTGGAGGATACTCACCATCCAACTTCAGGTTCATCGCAGATCAGAATATGAAAAAACTGCTAAGCAGTCAACCATTCCAGCTGGCTATGGCAATCATTTTCATACCCAATTTCCAGCAAGGTCAACCCAGTTTGATATTTGTTTGTGGAATTCCCTGTTCATCCAATCTTCAATGATTTAGTATGATTTAGTTATTTTAAAAAAGAATCATGTTTGCACTTTTCCCTCCAGGGATGCACCTTCTGGTACTTCAGCACTATGGAAACCGGTCCATTTATCGATGATTTACCATAATTTGCCATAATTTGCCTATAGAACATGGCCATTTAAACCATGGTAAACCAATGTTTTTTACACCACAGCTGCCATAGATTGCCATAGCTCAGGATTTCCAAAGCTGCTCTGGAAATGGCTGGTCGCATCCGTTTGTTGTTGGGCGCCACTGCATGGGTAGCTCGAAAATATGTGGCCATGGGAGGTGATGGCCGAATCTTCCCTAGCTGGGACGGCATGGGATTTTTTCATGGGAATATCATTGGAGTATAGTGAAATATAGTGAAATATAGTGAAATATAGTGAAATATAGTGAAATATAGTGAAATATAGTGAATATCATGGGAACATCATGTGAATGTAAAGGGAAATATCGTGTATCATCCATGGGAATTCTTCTGTTGATTGGACCATGGCCACCAGCAAGGTCAGACATTTGGATGACAAATTGGAGAGTATGGTCTGTCATCCAAATGAACTGGATAAGTGAAACCACCACTTTAGGAATTCTTTGGAGGGTACAAAGTCATATTATCCTCTTGAATTGTCCTTCTTCCATGTCAGTGTCACAGTTTAGTTCCATTGGTCCATGGCTTCAAACCCAAATTGTCCGATTTCGAAACGATGTTTGCAGATGGTAAAGAAACCTGAAGTTCTTCCCCGGCAATTGTGATTTGTCAGAAAACCCTGCCATGTTGATCACGTCACAAAAAAATTGACTAGCTAGTTACTAGTTACGGAAATCAGTGACTTAATCAACTTTGGAGTTTGAGAGGATTTAACTATATCAGTTTGTCTTGATTAATCAAGACTAATTCGTAAAAAAATGTGGGTTTGATTGAAAATAGGGTACCCCCAAAAAATGATGATTTATCATCGTTTTTCCTATTGAAATGGCCGTGACATGAGGGTGTACCAATACTTCGTTTTCAGACAGACCCAAAAATCATACTGTGGATGATATATCCCTATTATATCCCTAATATATCGCATAAAACCTCCTATATCTATCTATATCTCAATTGTATCTCTATGCGATACCCACAACTTGCCCCTCTAAGGCCTGGTTGCTACCTTGGGCTGCTGAGCTGAACTGCCGCTGCAACGCTGAGCCCCAAAACCTGGCGCATCCGGCGTCCTCCACGGCGCTGCTGGCGCTGCAACAAGGCACCTCCGGTGTCAAACATGGCGCAGGGAAAATAACCAACAACTAATTGGTTCAATGGGTTTTCTCAGCTAGAAACTTTTCTTTGGCGATTTCCCGGCCATGTTTGATTGAGGATACTTGAGAGGATTTCACCATGAACAATGGTGGTGAAAGATGGTAAAACTATGTAAAACTTAATGAAGATGTGAGCAAACATTGGGATTTCACCGAAAATGGAACTGCAACAAAAAAATGCGTTTGTCAGAAAGAACATGGCAGAGAACAACAGATGGTGTGGTGTTTTAGGGTGTGCTGAAACCATTCGTCAGGTTTTTCTATAGTTTGTTTACATGGAAACCTCTGATCTTGCATAGGTTCATCAAGAACGTTGGGGAGATCACAGCAAAACCACTGATTTCGCCATAGGCGGAGATCTGCCAAAATGGAGGTTTCACTGGTAGAAGTTCCAATCCCAATAAAAAGGCTGGCTCTAGACCAAATCGATAGTGGTTCCAGGTGAAGTTCCCACATTCCTCCCATGGGGTTATGCTGCGGGGGGTGAGTCGTAGGAGATGTTCATTCCAAATCCGAATCGATCGATGTTTTTTTTTAAGTGAGGTTCTCACCGCGAAGGGCTCAGTTTTTGGAACATGTTCTGATGTCCACAGTCTTCGTTGAAGGCTACACTTTGGCTTTCTTTGTGAGTGGTTTTTTCGCGAGGCTCTCAGGCCTGATTTTCACACAGCAACTTTGCACCTCCAGCTGTGGCTGGATCAATCTGGATCAATCTGGATCAATCTTTGATTTTGGGAAAACTGAAAAGATGGAAACCATATAGAAAATCAATGAAAATCAAAAGTTAAAGGACCCAGAAAGAATGGAAACATATAGAAAATCATATAGAAAATCAATGAAAGTCATGGATTTCATTCCATTTCAAGTCAATTCAGTTGTCCACCTTCCACCGGGACTCGTTTTGGTGATGAGCGCCATCCCTAGGCTCTCCGGGAGATCTGCGTTATCCTACGGGGAGAACCTCCCTCTGCGCTGGACAGGTGTGAGTTGATGGGGTGTTGGCAGCTTTTCTATCCAATGGCTGGGAGTGGTTCGCAGCTATGGATATCTACTGGTTGGTGGTTTGGAACATTTGTTATTTTTCCATATAATGGGAATAATCATCCCAACTGACTAGTATTTTTCAGCCCTGGTCCAAGAAACCTCTCAGCTGGTTGGGTGGGCCGAGCCAATTTCTTGGAAGTGACTTTCCTCATCGGGATTAGCCATGGGAGAACTGCCTCCACTTCAGCTGGAGCAGAAATTTAGCGATTGCAGTGATTTTTCTGAAGTGACAATTCTTGCAGAGCTGATCATCAGGTGTCCAGGATACCATGTTTGTCGCAGTGCTGTTTTCAAACAAGATTTTGTCACCGACGTTGAATTGGATACTGGATCCACTACCTTTTCCATCCTCAGAGGAAAGCTCATCAAAGGTGGAAGGCTCCCAATGATTTCCTCCTCACCTGCTACGTTTGTTGTGCAACATGAAGGGGTTGATGTTTGCAACTTCAACAAGATCATTGAGGTTTGTTCGGGCTTGGGGGTAGTCAGCACTGGTTTGCCCTTTTGCAATGCAGATGCAGCATGCTATGTGGATTACAATGAGAAGTTTGTGGAATGGTTGGACAGAAAAAGGGATACCCCGGTCATTTTGGGGGACATAGGTGACCCACACGTTGTGAAACAAGTTGCCGATGTCACCAAAGGACATCCCATGCCACTGAACGGAAGAATAGCATGCCAACCTTTCAGTTCCCTTGGAGATCGTCGAGAACATGCCGACCCACGAAGTAGTTCTCTTCCAGCCTTGTTGAAGATGGGGTATCTTTTAAGGTCACCATTGATCACACTGGAATGTACCAAGGAAGCTCATGACTCCATTTGGGTTCAGAACATGTTGAGGGCCTTCACTGAGCAGACCGGTTATGTTTTGCACCAAAAGGTGCTCACACTGCATCACACATGGCCTGCACACAGAACCAGATGGTGGGCATGCCTTTCAATGCCTATGCTAGGTATTCAGGAGATCCCAGACATGCCACAGATGGAGTTTTGTCCGTCTATCATGCACCTCATGCAGATTCATCCACACTTGCCGCCTGATGAAAGCAGCCAGTTGAGTCTCAGTGCCTTTGAACTGAGACATTTCCATGATCAACCGCAGGGAATCTCACACAGTGTCATCAACGCAGCCAAAGCTTTGCCCACAGCCACACACTCGTGGGGTAGCCAGTTAGGAGCCTGCCATTGCGGATGCAGACAACAAGGGTTTTCACTTTCCAGAATCCTTACCAAAGGCCTGTACGGAGTTTTGATCCCACTAGGAACCATGGTTAAAGCTGGAAAAGATTGGTTTCATGGAATGAGACATCCACATCCAAAAGAAGTTGCAATCCTCAATGCTCTTGATCCCAGGTACCTTGACCACTCCGAACCATTTACGTTGAAGTTTTTGCTGGCAGGGGTTGGACAGATGGCATCGCCGCTTCAGGGGGCATGGATGTATTCTAACTTGTTTTTCCAACTGATGAAGAATGGCTTTCCGGTGTCAGTGCAACCACCACGACATGTCATGGGCAACATCTGTAGGGAACTCATTGAAGCCAGAAACATCACTTGGCCTCACAATGTTCACAATCGGTCGACGTTGTTGTTTGAGAGAGAACTGAATCGTCTTGATCACCCGGTCACCTCGCTGCCTCCGGATGAAGTAGACCAATATGTTCAGATTCAGATGACTCAACATGCAGCCCAGGAGATCACAGCACACCTTTCAGGTCCTGTTGCAATGAATCATGGAAGTGAAGAGCAGGCCAACCAGCCTATTCCAAGTTTTGTTGATCAGGTCTCCACGCATGACACTGACAGGTTTGAACATGACATGCCGTCCACATGTGAACTTCTGCAAGTGCTGGAACCAATGACTGTGTTTGAAGATTTCCCAGTCCAACCACCTTTTTTGGTCAATGACGTCATGAACAAGCAAACGGATGCTCATGTACACGAAGACGAAACTCCATGCAGTCCTGATTTTTTCGTCTATCAGCATGTGCATTTGCCGCAGGACGACCACACTGGTGGAAGTGACATCTCAGAGAAGCTCAACACAGCAACTCCCGGATCCAGAGGATCATGCACTGCCCTTGCGAGTAACTTGGATCAAATGACACTGCATGCATCAGAGGCGGGTAGAGAGTTTGTTTCATGCTCAGTAGGAGACATCCGTCAAACACTCGAGGCAGGGTCACCCACATTCATGTCGACCGGATCGTTAGAGGCAGGGAACAACCGTGCATCCGAGGCAGGGTCATGCAAGTTGCATCATGTCCATGCATTCGAGGCTGGGTCCCCATCAGACGCTCGTGATTTCAGAACCACACAGGCACGGGTCGCCCAAACACCCGAGGCAGGGTTTCCAAGTTTTGCACTAGGACTTGCATCCGAGGCAGGGTTGGCGTTCAATGTACACAGCTCACATCTCCAAAGTGCAGCCAAACGAACAGCCGAGGCAGGGTCTTGCGGTCGTGCGTTCGAGGCAGGTATCCCTAGTCTGACACATGGATCAGCATCCGAGGCGGGGTTTTTTCCATCTGTACATAGTGCACATTTCCGCAGGGAAGCCAACCAAGCACCCGAGGCAGGGTTTTGCATCCGAGCATCCGAGGCAGGGGTCGTTTCCGCCGCTTCAGGGTCCGTCTTGGAGAGTGAGAGTGCACCCGATGTACATAGTGACCACATCCGTAGGGAATCCAGCTGTGCATCCGAGGCAGGGTCGAACATCCGTGCACCCGTGGCAGTTGTCCCATGTCACATGTTAGGACCACTACCAGAGAAATGCACAACAGATGTACATACCTTGTCCTTGCACAAACCAGCCGAGGGTGCAGCTGAGGTAGGGTTCCGCCACATGCATGCCAGCAATGCAAGTGATCACACAGTAGTCCAGTCAATCCCAGCTCTCAGCCTGCCTGTAGAAGCGAATAAAGCCAGTCTTGCACAAGGCATGACAAGCCACATGCCCATGCAGCCAGGTGCAGCCGATGACAGATCAGCAGATGCAAACGCCCAGCGCAATGCAAAAAGACAGACCACTTGTACAGACATACCAGCAGGCTCAGCCAGACTCATGCATGCCCAAGTCTTTGCACCCCGCAAGACCAATGATCAGCCGCCAGTGCCCATGCAAGAAGTTATGACCACCAAACCAGACCCGCTCCTTGCCAATGATCCATGGCTTGCTGCGAAGTCAAATGAAAGAGATACCCACGAGGGACTCAACCCAAAAGACCATAGCAGCCCAGGGGCTCCAGCTTACGGTACCCACGGAGGTATGATGCATTTTGCCAACCGCAAGCGTGTGGCTGAAAGTGATGCAGCTCCAGACGCCAAGAGACATGCACAACTTTCGTGCCCTCAGGTATCCTTGACCAAGGAACATGACGAAGCCGAGAAACAACCTGCAACTGCGATGCCAGAGCTGCCTCAGACTAACCCGGCATGGGTAGGACATCCACAACAGCCACTACACAAAGTACATTGCCTGCCAGGCACCACGATTGGCCAGCTAGCCACAGCAGAAAGCAAACTTGTGGACCTTCCGACACCGGTCCAAACTTTGTCAGCGGTTGGATCGCACGTTCCTGTTTACACCAAGGTGAAACCACAGCAGATCATCCTCCTCAGAGATGGCCGGGTTGACCAACCGAAAACAGCCCCAAACCTGCAAGGTTGCACAAGATTGGATGCCCTGTGGCAGCAACTTGGATGGGTAGCACAGGACGAGATGGCTTTCTATCTCAGCATGTTGGGGCAGCCAAACTTGTCGAACACAACTGAGCCGATCATGATCGATTCAAATGAAGATGCACCACAGAAGTTTGATGAGTGGATTGCTAGTGCCATCGAAGCCTCCCAGTCTAACGGTAGAAAGTTTTCGGTTCACACTGCGTGTTGGTTCGACAGCCATTGGTTCCCCTTATCCCTTCGGATTGACGGAGATGATATCCACATCACCACCACACACACGGCAGTAGCACAGGTGCAACAATGGGCAGTAGAAGCTCTTGGCAATGTCTTCCAATTCCACTACAAAGTGGCCAAGGATGCCTTTCCAGCTGATTGTGGTTTCCAATCCATTGCTTGGATCATGGCGCAAGAGCTAGATGAGACACAAGCCTATCCCATGCCAGTCGAAGATGCCATCAAGTGGAGAGAACTGTTTGCTCACCACTTGGTCAACAATAACAATGCACAAGATCCAGTTGCTGAGCTCAGACTTGGAGGGATGCTGGAATCACACAACACGGAGCTTTCCACACTGTTACAACAGCATGGAGTGAAACCAGACAGGGTTCCCAGCGTGATAGCCCAGCTCAACCAGACGCTTGGCCCTACCTCCCTCAAGCAGACGCTTGGATCAGCCAGACCATGGGCGGATCTCAAGACAAAAGCCTCAGCACTACAACCTCCGATCAAGTTGGTGTTGACAGAAGAACTCCAAGCACAGATAGCAGCTAGACTGAGCACAGGCAAGCCTATCGGAGGTCGAAAGAACAAGCAACACAAAAAGCCTGCACAAAGCAAATGGATGGCACCTCAGGCATCCCAAGTGCAAATACCTGATGGTATCTTCCAGCAACAGGATGGCACTCCCTTAGGCCAGATCACCTTGCACCAAATGCAGATGAATCAGCGTGGAATTGCAGTAGTCAATATCCAGGATGCTGCCCCCTTCTTTCACTTGACCAAGGCTTTGAGTGCAGAAGGAGTTGGAATGTTGGTGTTGGATTTCCAAGACGAAAGCCTGCCGCAGCACCATCAGGTAGTACGTTTCCCAGCGTCGTGCCCAGAGACTCAAGAGCCAATGATCCTGACAGCTGCCTTGCTCCAACTGGGGCAACAACAGGTCTCCAGAGTTTTGCCTCAACAGCCAACTGCCATTGATCAAGTTGACACCAAAGTAGTACGAGCTGTGCTGTACAGAGACCAGACCACCATTCCATGGCCGTCCCTCCAAAACAAGCCTGTCAAAGCTATCCTGGACCTCGAGCACTTTGCCAGTCTGAACAAAGGTGATCTGTTAGACGTTTGGGACAGGCAGTTCCTCAGTAAGAACTACCAGAAGATGAAACCAGAAGAAGCAGACATGTTCTCAGTAGTGCTCAGACTGCAAGCAGAAAGCGCTGACAATTTGATGCAATTCAACAGCAAGGATGGCCTCTACCTTGAGCCACGTACGCAGAGTGGGCGTGATCCATGCCCGACATGCAGGGTAGTGTGGCTTCCAAAGAAGACCTTTCATGATACCATGATTGCCAAGCAGGCCACTGAACACCATACCCACATTGCAAGAAGTGGGGACCGGTTTGGTCTTCGCACCAGCACTGCCCATGCAGCTGAGGTCCACAAGCAGCATCGACCAGAAGTTGCGTATCTCGATGGAACAGCCACCAAAATGTTCAAGATCGCTCCTTTGCCTTTTGGCAGCACCAAGCAGTCGATCCAGAAAGTCTTTGACACATGGGGATGGCAAGCCAGACCTTCTCACACGCAAGGTCTCACTGCTGACAGACAAGGCCTGATATGGATTGCACATGCCACAGAGCAACCCCAATACTATATCTTCACCATGGAACATGGAGATGTCCTCATTAGTGAAGTGCAATCATCGAAGCCACAAGCAGCATCCAACGAAGGAGCACCAGTTGCCTCAGTGCGCACTTTGCGACACCTGGCTGCATCGAGTGCCAATGTTCAGCAGCTAGACCAAGGGCAAGCCGACCCCTTGCAGGTCAATGACCCATGGGCCAATGCCCGCAAGCAGCAAGCACCAAAACATGCAGGCCCAAGCCCTGGGCAATTGGCCTCGATCGAGCACAACATCGAGAAAAGAATCCTTGCAGCTATCCAAGACAAAGAAGGCCACACCCAGAAAGAGGATGATCCAATGGATGCCCAGACCAGCCAGCGCATGGCTCAACTGGAAAGCCAAGTGAGTGCGTTGACTGACAATCTCACCCAGCTGTCAGGTTCCATGGCGACGTTCAAGCAACAGCAGCATGCACACAATACACAAGTTGCACACCAAGTACAGGCTTTGAAAAGCCAAGCTGACCAGCAAGAACATACAATGAAGTCGTTGCTCGAAGCAAAGCTGGAGGAGCAAATGAGCAAAATTGAAGCGTTGTTTACCAACAAACGACCCAAGACCAATGAATGACTCGTCGTCATGGGCCAGAATATGCACGCAGAGGTCTCAGATATAGCTATGCACGCTATCCTTTTGACTCAGACCTTAATTAGAGTTGGGGAAGCCAAGAATCCTGGCCCACCACCAGAGCCGGGCCTCACCTTGGGAGCCATCAATCCGACCGGGTTGATGCGCAAAGCATCAAGTTTTTCTCAATTGCCCTCATCAGACAGAGCTATCTGGGGTATTTGTGAAACTCATTTATCACCTGTGGGGATCCGTAAGTTCAAAAACGAGCTACGGTTTGCAGATAAGACCATGAATCTCCACCACGGAGCACCAGCACCTTACAGATCACAAGCCCTGACAGCCGTCGGGGGAACTCACGTAGGCACAGCTTTTGTTACCAACCTCCCAAGCCGTAAACTCCAGATGCATTGCACACCAGAGCAATGGAACCTGGCAAGATGTACCATGAACACTTTTCTTTGCGGAGACAGCTGGGTACATGGGGCAGTCATCTATGGGCATTCCCACAAAGCCTACTCCACGGAAGTCAGACAAGCAACTGACCAGCTCCTAGCGATAGCCACGATGCACGTCGTTCAAAACCTTCGAGGTCCAAGATTCATCATGGGTGATTTCAACCAAGAGGGTCAAATGCTTCAGCAGCCTCAAATGTGGGAAAGACTGGGCTGGCGAGAAGTACAGACGCTCCAAAGAGAACGCTACGGTGACGAAATAGCCAAAACATGCAAGAATGCCACCACCAAAGACTTCATTTGGGTTTCTCCTGAAATGATACAGTTCTTTCGCAAAGCAGAGATCATTCATCATGTCTCCCCAGATCATGGGGCGTTGTTGGCACATTTTTCTGACCCAGGGCAAGATGTTCATGTCCATCTGTGGCGCATGCCCAAGCAATTGCCTTGGGAAGAGTGCAGCGGTGAGTTAGGATGCGCTGACTATGTGCTCCCACCAGAATCTAGCCCTGAGCAATGTTGTGTCCACATAGCCCAAACCCTCGAAGACAGATTGCATGCCAATCTCCAACACCAAGCCAAAACGGGCCTTTTGCCTATGCAGCGCGGCCGTTGTCAAACCAAGACAACGCGCAAGCTCCTGAATCATGCACGTCCCTTGAAGGCAAGCCGCCATGGTGAACTGATCCCTGAGTTCCAAGGAAATAACCTGCAACACCAAAGATGGTTCACACAGGTGAGAAGGCTTGAGTCACTTGCTAAGCTGTATAGAGCACAGCCGTGGAATAGCAGCCAGCATGTCCACGCCACTAGAGAATGGAGAGCCATCTTAAAAAGCAACTGGTTTTGGCAATTTCCGTAAGTGGTGGAGCAGCCTGCCCGCCAAGCAGCCACACGCACCTTCCCAGCTCCCGGAAGAACTACCCACCGAAGCAGCCCTTTCTGCAGTATGCCTTACCGTGCGTGGTGAGGTCCAAAACTATGAGAGGATTCTCCAAGCCGAACTAGTGGCCAAAGCCAAACAAAACAGAGCCACCAATCCCAATAAGGTTTTCCGTGACTTTGCCAAGCCCACGGTCTCACCCGTTTGTATCCTGCAGGATTCGACTCAGGGCACGATTGCAGAGGTTGACCAAGAAGACAGCTCCATCACCTTGACACAACCAGCCACCTTTTGGCCAGGTGAAATCTGCACCAACACAGGTCCCCAAGTGCCGATCATGACTTGCGAAGATAAAGTGTGGTTAGGAAATGTTGATGGCTTGGTGGCAGGACAGGTCGTCAGACAAGAAAGGTTTGTAGGACAGCTTGAAGAAATGTTTTCCAGATTCCAGTTGGAATGGCAAAAACGTTGGGACACTCACCTTCATGTACCCACTGAACACTGGGAGCCTCTTACAACCTTTTTCCAGCTTGCGCATCCACCAGGGCCTGAATTGCCTTACCTACCTATTACACGTGAACAGTGGTACACAGCCCTTCGCAAGAAGAAACCTTCTGCAGCACAAGGGCCTGATGGTTGGACACGTAAAGACCTTATGAACCTTCCTTGTGACCTTACAGATGCCATCTTGACCATCCTACGCAAAATAGAACTGGGTGAAATGACGTGGCCACAACAATGGCTAGTTGGCATTGTACACAGCCTCGAAAAGTATGACCAACCAGCTGCTGTGACAGGTTACAGACCCATTACAATCTTCTCACTCGTGTATCGCACCCGGGCTTCAATCAGGTCCAAAGAAATCCTCAAACACTTGTTGCCGTTGACACCAAGCCATAGTTTTGGTAACTTGCCAAGTCGGAGTGCCACCGACATGTGGATGACTTTACAGCAAGAGATCG
>Ga0126342_10012201_pt1:0-12500 | contig 15339 bp, 10 predicted proteins | sample Cyp1metagenome_FD_92528 | JGI IMG/M metagenome (GOLD analysis project Ga0126342, IMG submission 92528) | Coral microbial communities from Lord Howe Island, Old Settlement Bay, Australia - Cyphastrea 1 metagenome | ecosystem: Host-associated > Invertebrates > Cnidaria > Coral ...
CTGTCTGTCTGTCTGTCTGTCTGTCTGTCTGTCTGTCTGTCTCTCTCTGTCTGTCTGTCTGTCTGTCTGTCTATCCACCTGTCTATCTGCAAGCTTGAAAACCTAGCTATTCTACGAGACTTCTTCATTTTTCAAAGTTGACAACATCAAAAACGCAGCAATTCTGCGTGACCAACAGCAAAAACGAAGCAATTCTGCGAGACTTCCTCATTTTTCGAAGTTGACAACATCAAAAACGAAGCAATTCTGCTAGACTTCTTCATTTTTTGAACTGGACAACATCCAAAACGAAGCAATTCTGCAAGATTTTTTCAATTTTCGAACTTGACGAATCAAAAACAAAGCATTTCTGCGAGACATCCTTCAAAAATGGAAAGTTGAGTGCAGAGCTGACAGCCTCGTACCAATGCGTTTTGCGATTTTTCCGGTCCACCTGTCGAAAGTACTGCGCCTGCCACGAAAAAGTGATGCCAGGTCATACGAAGTGCTGCAACTGTCACGCAAAATCATCTTAGCAAACCTCTAGATCTAATGCTCCAAAATGCAACCCGTCTCAGGAAATAACCACACGGACCTCCTAACAGCTCCGATGAAGATGTCTCTTGCTGCTCTTCTCTCTTCTACTCTTCTCTTCTCTCTCACTCTTCCCATCTCTGCTTTTCATCTGTCCACGTTGTCGGAAGTTTGACTTCTAAACTTCCTTCGGTAATACATTTATTAAAACTAATACTAATAGTTTACTCGATATTTAATTATAATTTATATCTCCTTCCATCCGGGTAAGTTGCGAGAAATCTGGTTACAATAACTGGAGGTGAATGGAAAATTGCCACAACTATTTGTGTAACGGCTTTCACGTCTCTTTTACCTCAATGGTCGAAGTATGAACTCTCTAGAGCGTCCATGGCAAAACAAGCAGCTGACAAGCAACATCCATTCCCAGTTGGTTTGAGGAAACCAAGCCAGGAGCTATGCAGAAAGCTCTGGCAAGTGTGCAAGTCTGATTGATTCAAGGATCTCATCGTCAATTTGCCGATTTTGGCAAACTATTCATCTTTCGAGCAAACAATACTTTCAAAGCTTCCTTGACGATTTCATCTGTCTGCTCTGCAAAAACGTTTTGCGAAGGGCAGGCACATTTGCCTCTGCTGCGTTGAACTGGCAACGAAAGGCTCAAGCCGCGGCTTCCGGGCTTTGAAACATGGAGCAGAGATGCGGCCGAGATATATCGAGTCTTTTGGTTGACCAATCTTTACTTCTGAGAATCTGGCCCGAAAACCTGACAAAACAGTCTTCAATTGTCATTGTGGCCCTTAAAAACCCGCTTGAAAGCATGACATTTACTTTCCAATAAGCGGCTAGGGTATTCCACATGTTATACTTGCTGCCTTTGGATAGCTGCCGCGCTAGTAAGAGTTCTTGCTGGCATATCCTAGCTACTCCATGGCTTAACATCTTATATACAGTAACTTATATGAGCTTATACTATAATATCCGCATCTCTGCCTTTAGCACCGCAGATCAGCTTGAAGTTGCCAATAGTTTTGCTCGCTTCCAACTGTGCTGGAAACTCAAACGAATCGTCAAACGACTCGAACTATACATTGCGAGAACGGGGCTTGGCTTGAAGCATTAGAGTGCCCAGTCTGGAACGATTCTGCAGGAAAGCATGTGGTTTGATGTGGTCTATAAGCTTTGTAATTGCTGATAGTGAGAGGTCGCCAAAGGCCGAAAGGCCGAAGCAACAAGGAAGGCAAGCCAAGCGCCATAGGCCAGCTGTTTTCCTGCCATCTGATGGCTTCTTGTAAGCCACCGGATTGAACCTGAGACCATTTCTGGGTTGTAATTAGTCATTCACTAGCACAACCGTCATAGTCTCTCATAGTATTGACTGGGTGAAGCTCAAAAGTTGTGGATCATTCCCATTGCAACAGTCGAGATACATCTGCGCAAGATGGACTTGAAGCTTGTGAGCAACAATAAGATGCACCTAGTGATGTTTAGGGCAAGCAAGACAATGCACGGCAAATGCAGCATCTTCTCTTATGACATGTAGGAGACGTGCATGCTGATGTATCCCCAATGTGGGCATGTACTTGTATGTTAGGATATTTTTTAGAAGAGAAAAGGGAGGGTCACAACACGTCTTCGCCCAGCATGACACAGTCCGTTTTGCTTGACAGCCCATTCGGGGCAAGCAGAAGTGGCTAAACTTGACAAGCAGAAAGTACTCCAGATTACGCAGGCCATTGCCAATTATTTCTCCTTATTGCTTCAAACCTTTCAAACCCTTCAAACCCCTGGCGCCTACAACGCCTACAACATAAGGCTTGGAATGGCACCTGTCAAGGTCAGCAATTGATCCAGGAGAGGATTCTTCCTGATCGGTGGCCCACATGCGCGTCAAGAGAATCTGTCACAAATGCCGGAGCAAAGAACAAAAAGAGGCATTATATAATATTGTATATATATATAATTATATACACACGAAACGCCACATGCCAATACATAGTTGTAGTTTAATTAAGACATCACCCCCTTGACATTCCACCGCGGACCGAGAAACGTCGCAGCGATGAACGCAGCAATCTATCAAAGATTGCCGCATCTGGCCAGCTTGAACTGTCCAGCCACATGTGCTTCTTAATAAACCAAGACCCAAGCTCTGTGTCCAGGATGCGAAAGTCGTCATGAAATTTATCGCAAAGCACCATGCAGATCAAGACAATGCTGTTCAGCTACCCATCACGGAAAATTTCCGCGTCCCACCAATCTCTGGTGCACAACGCCTTCTTGAATTGAATTCATTACATTGCAAGGCTCAGGCGTCAAAATTTTTGATCTTCTGCGATGTAAGGTTTCATACTCTCTGGATGTAACTGGATTGTCTTGAAAAGTCTTGGAACAGGCCCTGGAACAGGTTTCGAATATTTTACATCAATCCAACCAAAGAGACCAAATTCCACGAGTCGCCAAAGCCTCATTGTAGCCAGCCACAGGTGGGCCAGCTGGGCACGTCCACCGAGCCCTCATCTTGGGGGTATTCAACCTGGGCCGGAAAAGCTGGAGCTGAAACAAGATTCAAGCTGTTTGGCCAAACCTGTACAAGACTTGCACAAGACTTGGACACACAAAAGGAGGAAGCAAACTGTGACTGATTCCGCCGTGACTTGAATACGCTCAGACTTATTCAATCTGCTTTGCACAAAGTAATAGCGTGCGCTGGGTCTGCTGTGCAAGTGTATCAGTGACAGCAATCCAACGCAGTGGTCCGGCCACTGCTTTTTGAGAAAATGCTACTCTACAAACAAAAATCAGACAAGTATTAAAACCATCGAAAATAACGCACTGCACCTGGATGCTTCAAAGGAACGTGCACTCTGAAATGAGTGCGCATTGTGCACGGTCAAGACATGCCCAAGTGTGCCTGAGGCACCTGCTGCCTCCGAGGCACATCGCAGTTGCATCACACCGTTGCGCAAAAGATGGACAGAATATGTTCAGATCTTCGGTCTCCTGCTTAAAGGTCTTCAATGCAAATTCAGAAAACTTTAGAACTGTTTGGAACTGAATCGTTTTCTTTAAATCACCGTCTGTAAATCTTTGTTTTTGTAGTCTCTGGGAAGGCTACCTGGATCGAACTTGGAGAAGTTCGTATGTTCCTGGCGAGTAGCACAAGACATGTGACAGCATCTGTTTGGTGAGCATGAACGAATATAATAACTTAACTGGTGCAGGCACATACACAGATACACACCATACCATCGCAAAACAAACAAAAATAAGACATCATCAAGATACGATATCCTCACACAACATACCATAACAAACAAATCATCATTGCATACAAAAATGTTTTTACATACACCTCATAAATATACAGTACTGTATAGTATATGTGTGTATATATATATAAATATATGAAAATATTATATAATATAACATATACATAATATATAGAGAATTTACATAGTATACATATATACACAATATTGATACAATATAATATACATAATATTGAGACAATATAGTAAATATATATATATATTATACTTAAATAAACATATACATATATATATACACTTGTATATACATACACTTATACATATGCAAATGCACATAATATGTACATGGGAGCAATTGTAAATAACTGTATCTATACCACACTATGTCTATCTATGTATCTTTGTATCTATGTATCTAGGTATCTGCGTATCTATGTACCTATGTACCTATGTATGCATGCATGCATGTATGTACGTATGTATGGATTGATGTATGGATATATGGATGCATGAATGCATGTATGCATATTTGCATTTTTGGATGGATGGATGGATGGATGGATGGATGCATGCATGTAGCTATGTACGTATGTATTTGATATGTATTTATTTGATATGTATATGATCGGAGCTGAGTGCAGAATCCATGGTAAGTGCTTTGCAACGATTGTGGGAGAAAGTCGCCTTGCATTGCAGCACACATTTGTGTAGAAAGTTTGTAGGGGAAGAATATGCATCAGATGTGTATATATGTAAATATGTAAAAATGCAAACATGAAAATATGTATGCATATATATATATAAATATGTACATATGCATATACGTATGTATATTGTACATATGTACATACAAATAGATACCTGTACAAATATATGTACAAATATATGTATATATGTATGTATATATGTATGTATATATGTATGTATATATGTATGTATATATGAATATATGTATGTAAATATGTATGTATGTATGTATGTATGTATGTATGGCATGGCATGGCATGGCATGGCATGGCATGGCATGGCATGGCATGAATGGCATGGCATGGCATGCAGACATTTATATGTATTTTATAGTGATACAATGCAGATGTTGTACTTGCACAGCCTTCTCCAGGACACACCGCACGCACGCTTGTTTAACTGTTTGTCGGACATACCTGGTTCAGCCTCCAGATGCACCAATCAACTTCGGCTCTAAATCGAACAGGACCCTAGGGCGGTTGGACCAGCAAAATCGGCAGTAAGGTCACCCCCCCTCACCTGGTTCGGACCACCTTGCCAAAGCTTTGATCTGCGTCACTTATTTTTTTCCTTTTTTTGGTGGGGACGAGGCCTTATGTCGCTTAAAAACCACCTAATTTCATTGGTCGGAGCGTGCGCATGGTTTGTCGCACTGAAATCGCACACATGGGCCCTTTGCAGCTCAAGCCGTTCGTGCCAGGAATATCAATGAATAGTTCTTGTTCGGGCGAAACGTTTTGGTTACTACATCTTATGAGATTCTCCCTTGCCACCAAACCTGTTGTGTTGCTCTGCCAGGTGGCATGGGGAACCTTCGGATCATACATTTTCTGACAAATGCAGGACGCAATGAAACATGTCATTGGGGGAGGGGGCTACACGCTATCGCTTTCATTCATGTTCAACAAAGATTCCAAGACTCTTTGCTCATATTCATATCATTCGTGTTTTGCGACGCAAACATCACAGAACTACCCGCTTGTCTTTGCCATTCCAACATTGGCAGGACTTGCTGTGGTTTGCGAACGTTTGCACACGTCACACATACATATATAATACACATAGATGTAATTACACAATTCCCAGAGCCACTTTGCCTGGAGTGTGAAGGTGCCTACAAACAACAACGCCTTGAATCATCCATCCATCATTGGACACTGGGAAACGGCTGAATCGGAATAGTCAAGAAGGAACATATCCATCTTGTGTAGTCGTTTGCGCTATGCACTATTCCACAAGAAAATCAAAATTATCCATCACTATCACTTGCCTTTCGCAAACTTGGGCATCCACAGGACCACCTATGCCTGACGAAATTCAAGCAGCAGAAGACATTTGTCTGACTCCGACCAATGTCATCTCTCTTTAAAATTTTCTGTATTGATACGTTTTGTTCTGTCTGTCAGTTGTACGGTGATGTGTTCCTATAAACTAAAGAGAAACCTGAACAAATACTGCACAGTCACATCGGTACCTCAATCATGGCACTGAGGGCATCGTGGTCGCTACCGCCGGTTCCCAAATTCCAAGTTCCCTTCACGCTGGGACAACCTTAGCTGAACCAATCGGTCAGTTGCCCATGACATATGCTATTGTGAAAAAATGTAATTACCAGTAGTACCGCACAAGGCGGTGGCGGAAGTTTCAAAAATAGGAAACCTATAGGAGAGGTTGGTTGTTGTGAATCGCGGATGGCAGAGCGGACCCACTGATGGATTGAAGCCACTGACGGATCGACAGGTGATTGATGTCTCCTCTCTCTCTCTCTTTTTCTCTCTTTCTCTGATTATCTACCTACCTACCTACCTACCGATCTATCTATCTATCCTATCTAATCTAATCTAATCTAATCTATCTATCTATCTATCTACTTATCTATCTATCTACTTATCATTACTTATCTATCTATCTACTTATCTACTTATCTATCTATCTACCTATCTACCTATCGGTTCTAACTGCTGAAATGCTTGTGTAAAAGCAGCTTCAAGGGGGAAGCATTCTAACTGCTGAAATGCTGGTAAAAGCAATTTCAAGAGGGAAGCATTCTAACTGCTGAAATGCTTGTAAAAAGCAATTTCAAGGGGAAAGCATTCTAAGTGCTGAAAGGCTGGTAAAAATCAATTTCAAGGGGGAAGCATTCTAACTGATAAAATGCTGGTAAAAAGCATTTAAAAGGGGGGAAGCATTCTAACTGCTGAAATAATGGTAAAAACAATTTCAAGAAAAGCATTCTAACTGCTGAAATGCTGGTAATGAGCAACTTCAAGGGGAAGCATTCTAATTGCTGAAATGCTGGTAAAAAACAATTTCAAGGGGAAAGCATTCCAACTGCTGAAATGCTGGTAGAAAGCAATTTCAAAGGGGAAGCGTTCTAACTGCTGAAATGCATGTGTAAAAGCAATTTCAAGGGGGAAGCATTCTAACTGATGAAATGCTTGTAAAAAGCAAATTCAAGGGGAAAGCGTTCTAACTGCTGAAAGGCTGGTAAAAAACAATTTCAAGGGGGAAGCATTCTAGCTGATCAAATGCTTGTAAAAAACAATTGCAAGGGGGGAAGCATTCTAACTGCTGAAAAGCTGGTAAAAAACCATTTCAAGGGGGAAGCATTCTAACTGATGAAATGCTGGGAAGCATTCCAACTGCTGAAATGCTGGCAAAAGCAATTTCAAGGGGAAGCAATCTAATTGCTGAAATGCTGGTAGAAAACAATTTCAAGGGGGAAGCACTCTAACTGCTGAATTGCTTGTGTAAACAACAACATGAAGGGCGAAGCATTCCAACTGCTGAAATGCTAGCAAAAACAATTTCAAGGGGAAAGCAGTCCAACTGCTGAAATGCTGGTAAAAAGCAATCTCAACGGGGAAGCATTCTAACTGCTCAAAAGCTGGTAAAAAACATTGCAAGGGGGAAGCATTCTAACTGATGAAATGCTGGTAAAAAACAATTTCAAGGGGGAAGCATTCTAACTGCTTAAATGCTGGCAAAAGCAATTTCAAGGGGGAAACGTTCTAACTGATGAAATGCTGGTAAAAAGCAATTTCAAGGGGGAAGCATTCTAACTGCTGGAAAACTGGGAAAAACCATTTCAAGGGGGAAGCGTTCTAACTGATGAAATGCTGGTAAAAAACCATTTCAAGGGGGAAGCATTCTAACTGCTGAAATGCTGGCAAAGCAATTTCAAGGGGGAAGCGTTCTAATTGCTGAAATGCTGGTAAAAAGCAACTTCAAGGGGGAAGCATTCTAACTGCATTCTAACATCTGATGATATTCATAGTGTGTAGGCATTCTAAGTGAGAGATTTGTGCAAAGAGTTTTCCGAAAACAACAAAAAACTTAAAACCCGGGTGGGCAGGCATTCTAACTGAATGATTTTTTGCCGTGCGCGTGTCGCATTCTAACTGAGGGGGAGGAATATTTGGAATTCGTGGAGGCATTCTAACTTTCATTTTAATGCTATAGATAGATAGTGATTTAGAAAGAGAAATAGAAAGAGATATAGATAGAGATATAGAAAGGAATGTAGACAGACATGTAAAAAGAGAGAGAGAGAGAGATAGATAGATAGATAGATAGATAGACAGACAAATAGAAAGAAAGATAGACAGACAGATGGATAGATAGAAATAAAGATGTAGATGGATAGATAGATAGAAAGGTAGATAGAAAGATATAGAAAGATAGAAAGATCGATAGATAGATAGAAAGAAAGAAAGATAGATGTAGATAGATAGGTAGATAGATGGATAGGTAGATAGATGGATAGATGGATAGCTACCTAGATAGATAGAAAAATGGATAGAAAGATAGATAGAAAGATGCAGATAGATAGATGCTTCAGGCCACAACGGCGTGCACTTTTTCGACATCTCACCTTCCAAAAGTGCTCTGAACCGTCAGATTTTTACACTTTTGACTTCGCGCCACAACGGCGTGCAATTTTTCATCTTTCATCTGGCCAGCTGGCTCCGCACCCGCCACTTTAGCGAGCCTACTTTTCGACCCTCCTGAGCCACACATCATTGGAAAAACACAGTGTTTCGCGACTTTCCTACTTTTTCGCGCACCTGGATCTTCTTTCGTCGGAGACTTTCTCTTTTTGATCTTCTTTCTTCTTCTCTTCTCTTCTCTTCTCTGATTCTTCCCATCTCTGCTTTTCATCTTTCCATATTGTCGGAAGTTTGACTTCTAAACTGCCTTCGATCAAACAAATATATCAAAAATATCCGTCTGTGCTTCACAGCACAGCCCTCGTTCAGTTGAATGAGCACCCAAACTGCTGAAGAGGTCCACGCCGTTGTGAGAATTTCCACTGAAAACACGGTTCATGCCTCACAGCAGGCCAAATACGTTTGCATAAATTTGCATTTTGGAAAATGAAACCCAATTGCCCAGCAGACGTTCTCCTAACGATTCTTCTTGCCAGTTTGCTCAGTCCTTGTCTCTCTCCGGCTCCCAGGTCCCAAGGTCGTTGTTGACAGTGGACAGTACAGTTCTGCTTCCCAGATTCTTGTGTGCTACAAACTGCCGGGGTTCGAAACACAAAGAAAAAGAGAGATAGAGAGAGAGTGTGTGCGCGCAAAATGTTGCATTGGCGTCTTCTGCAGCAGCAATGATGTTGTGAGCTAGAATGAGCAAAATCTAGGTCAGGATTGTGCGCGTGTTTGCATCTTGTTCGTCACTTGCACTGTTTTTCAGGAGCTTAACAAAGCTAGAACTGAGGTGCAAGCGCTCCGACAGCTTCTGGATTGTCGCAGAATGCGTGACTGCGTTGAAGTCTCCCACAAGGATCACCTTTGAACAGCTGTGCGGGTAAGCAGTCAAGAGGAACGTAAACGTGAGATGTCTTTATCAGGCTGAGGTGTTTAACACTTTAAAGATTAAATTCATTAAAATTCCCATTTGAATTATCTGAACATGCTGATGCAACGGATAAAGATCTGCAAAGACGTGCAAGGATGCATGAAGATCGTGAAGTGTGCCTACCCAAACTACAAAGCTTTCTTGAGTCTGAGGAAGCGGCGTCGTCCTGAGGATCTGCATTTTCGCCAATTACCCTCATGATATTGTAGGCGGTTGCCTGCACAAGTGACTAGACTGAAGTCTTTCGAACCCCCATGGCAAATAGAACCAAATTCAGGCCGTTTCTTGAATTCAAGCATTTGCTGCTCTACATCTTGCAACAGTAGCGCTCCTTCTTTCAGTGTCTGTTTGCGCTATAGCTTGAATGAACATACTGATACTGATGAATGGTCCTTCCGTGCATGCAGAATCGGCAGAATCATCATGCCTCGCAACCACACTTTCCGCCACTGCTCAGCAGGAGCGGGCCGTGAAAGTTCAGGAAGAGAAGAGTTCGGCCTAGCTGTGGGTATGCGAAAGCTGCTCTAGTTTTCTAGAGTCGCTCCTGAATAACATGTTTGTGCCATAGATAACACTGAGGAAGACAAAACAGATGGATTATGGATGATTGTGGCATCTTAAATGGTCTTAGGACGTCTTACAATGTCTTAATATCTTAAGGCTTAAAACCATTGAATTGTCCCATGGATTGTCACATATCCCAGCTCCAGCCACATTTCCAAGCATTTGACTGCGATCTCTGTGCTGCAGTCGGACCCACCTTAGCAGCTTTAACATGCTCAAATCTGGTGTGGCCAGGCTCCAAACTTGGTTAACATGGATTGATATGGATTTACAATGATTTACATAGATTAACAGATTAACAATCAAAACCATTCGTCTTGGTACTAGCATCAATCAAGAAAAGTAAACGAATGCAAATAAGTCAGCACCGCCCCTACTCGACACCTCCACACAGAAGAGGCACAAGGTGCCAATATGTTGGGAAGAGTTCTGAGCATACTGCATGACGCCTCGTTGTCCATACCTTGAGATCCGAACATATTATGATAAATCAAGTGATTACACATCTTGACACAACGCGCTACGCCCAGATTGAACCCGTTGTCGGCGCACCATTGGTCCCGCCGATCCTCTGCAATGTCTGCCTGCCCGCGGCCTAAGTTTGCGCACATCCTGCACTTTAACTCATGGTTGGTGCGGTAAAAGAGAGTGGACGGGAAGGCTGGAGCGGAACGAGTCTATCAAATGAAACAGTAGCAAATTCAAGACGCAACTAGCTAGAATACTAAGTGTGGCTTGAAATTCCCATCAAAACCGTTAGGAGTTGCTCAGTGTGCGGGATGCAATTGCATCCTGTACTTCCCTCGTTGGCATGACATTGATTTCACAAAGTCTGTCAACCAGTTGGCTCAAAGGTAAATCAACAGGTGTAATGTCCATGACATCGTTCCCCCTCATGGTGCAATTCACTCGGCATGACAAAACAACAATGCATGGAAGAAAGGCGCTATGAATATAAAAAAATTGGCGAGTAGCGCTGGAGCTTTGATCGACAGCTCCCACGGGCACATGAATGGTGTATGGAACCTAACGTATTGGGTATCACTGTACCACTGGAATGCACTTATTTTACTGCAAATAATGCCTCCGGTCTCACATATGCGGAATCATTCCCGCACATTGCGTTGACTCAGCTTCAAGCCAAGTTCTCGCCATGAAACTTTGCGATAGGCAATGCCTAACCTCTGATGAAGCGACATGCAAAGGTCAAAGGATGTCGAAGATAATTCGTTGAACATGGTTAATTCTATAAAATTATATAAGCCAATTCTTTTTAACGACTCAAGAACCCCATCGCTGCAAATGACATGAAATAAACACATTAAAACTACATGGGCCTTCAGTCTTGCCAAAACAAATAATGGACATGGAAAGATGAAGGTTATTTGCCCTTCTGTACAGCGGTTTGAGAAAGGTCAGAAAGTAATGAATTAGTGAATCAGTTTCTTTTCGGGAACCTTAATCACTCTGTTGAAGCACACACTCACACACATTGTTAGGTTGGTAAAGCAAGGCTGCAAAGATCCTAAGGTGGTAAAGCTGAGCAAGTGTGACATGTTCAAACAAATTTAGAGTTTAAAGTTTAAAGATGTACAATGGGTGCCACGTGCAAGAAACGAATACAAACAAACACGATCAAGCAAGATCAAGCAAGATCAAGCAAGTACACAAAGTCCGCTGCGTCCTGGCTTCCACCCCGGCTTCCACACAGACACACTATGGACACTGGCCCTCGTAAATTCAGGCGATGTCAAAAGCCCGATCACAAATTCACACAAGTTCACACACCAAAGGCTTTCGACATCACCAAACTGAGTTTTGAAAGTATTCGAAAGTTCCTCAAAGGCCCAGGGTTGACACTGACACCCCATGCGGGTATGTTTTAGTTGCAATCCGACAAGAGAAAACAAAACGTTTCTGTTCAACGTATGAATGGATGTTTCCTCAAGCATTGATAGCAATACGAAGTCTCATGTCATTTGAGATTGCAAATTGTAACTACCTCATTTCTGAGACTGCAAAAACGGTGTGGGAGACTTCACTGAAGCAATCCGCTGACGGTCAGCCAGGCCATGGAAGAAACCGTATTTTATTTGTCGCAACAAGAACAAAAACAGCAAACAAAGCAAACTGCGAAACGAATCAAACGGAGCAAAAAAACAACAAAATGGATAACTGGATAAGAAGAAGAGCAGCAACGATGACAACGGCTACAGTAACACTTCGAAACAGTCTTTTCCAGGCATCCAAGGACGTTGTGTACTTTTTGCAGAACATACTCAGCTTCCCACAAATGCGGTCCCTGGATTCTGGTGTACTCATTCTGGAGTCCTGGAATTCATTGAAATCCTTTCTCAGATTGTGACAGCTCTGATTCCGACAAACTCGGGCTGGATACCATGACCATGCATCTGGATGCAACATGACGCAATCTTTTCAGTCCTGCATCTTGGACGATGCGCTCGATGTTGTCACACTCTTGAAAGCCCATGACATCATAAGGTTCAGGCCAGCCGCTGGAGGCCTGAAGAGCTCATGGCT
>Ga0126342_10012202_pt1:0-2500 | contig 15338 bp, 10 predicted proteins | sample Cyp1metagenome_FD_92528 | JGI IMG/M metagenome (GOLD analysis project Ga0126342, IMG submission 92528) | Coral microbial communities from Lord Howe Island, Old Settlement Bay, Australia - Cyphastrea 1 metagenome | ecosystem: Host-associated > Invertebrates > Cnidaria > Coral ...
ATATATATATTATATGAAATAATATGAATATGAATACATAGCGTCTTCTGAAGGAACTGGGACCACCTGTTTGGTGGTCAAATGGTGAGGTGAAGTGTGATAATTGCACCTTGCACCCCAAACGCCAACTAAGAATTATGGGCAGTCCCGAGACCAAATTGCACATGATGTGGACATTGCCCACAGCGCTTACAGCGCTTGCATTGCCAAGGGGTGTGGCATCCGATGAGGTAGGAAAGCTTGGGTGGCACATGACAAGGGAGGGGTGGAACCAATTAACCAAACGCTTCAAAAAGCCGTGAGCTTCGAAATCTCATGGCCATTCATGGCCATCCCTGCATGTTTTGTTTCAAACAGATTGAGTGGGGTGGATGCTGTATGCCAATCAGCTTTCTGCTACTTCCTCTTTAGAATCTACGTATATCTACGTGAAGATGTGAACTGCAGGGAATCAGCGCCATCAATCCACCGTTTTCCGATGCGGCAGATATCGCAGGAAGAGGATTCGGATCAGATCCTGAAGAATTGGCAGATCAAAGACATCGGCCTACAGGTGAGCCCCGAAAAACCAACGTGAGCAACATGATTTCACAGCATTCTGCAAGTGAAACTGTCATGATTTGAGTATGCCTGCAGATCATCTGCCTCCAACATGCATCTTTTTTTTTGGATTTGAGTTTGGTGCCTTGGTGCCACTGTAAAAGAATTAAGACTGACAAAGACTGACTAAAGTTTAGTGCACATCCAAACATCAACCGGTGCATTCCCATTACAAACCACGAAAACACCTTCCAGGCCAGCGCGAAGATTAAGTCCTCCAAGACGCCTTTGCTTACGCTGATGCGGCTTTCACAGGCGAAGCTGCAGGGCTGTACCAATTTTGACCCTAAATGTATCAAGATGTATCAAGATGTATCAAGTGTCTCACAACCATATACCTATTTGTGTCTCTTGTTGATATTAATTGATATATCTTGATATTAGTTGAAAAAATTGGGATGCCAAGAATGCCAAGAGTCAAACGATTCGCTCATGGTACCGCTCCGTTCGGAACGGCATTTTGCATCGCGGCCAGAATTTTCCGGCGCAAGTGGTCGGACTGCTCGGAGCTGAGCAGAGCTGACCATAGGAATGACCTCGCCAGGAATGGGACAACATCTTATTTAAGATGTTGTCTCACTGGTGAGTGCTCAGAATTGGCCTAGATTTAGTTGGACTTCAGATTGACTTATATTAACTCTAGTGTTTTTTTTTGAATAAATTTTCTATAGAATTGCATCACCGAAGTGTTAATAAATTAAATAAACACTATTTGTATAATAAGTTGACTTATCTTCGCCTTGATTTTTTCCTGGTTAGATGTTAGAGTCGGGGCAGTCCATGCCTCGTCGGGCTCAGGTCCAAGCGGTCTGTGTCCAAATCACTGCGTGGTGGCCCCAGAGACGCAGGAGATGATCCCAACAGTGGATGGTTGCGAAATCCGAATCATCAGGCAGGGTAACTATTGGGATTCCTATGAAACACTGTAAATAATGGGATTAAAATGGGATTATAATGGGATTATAATGGGATTATAATGGGCAAAACCATCTATCAACTGGTGATTTCGGATTTCGCAACCATCCAAGGACAGCAGCGATTTTTGATACGGCGCCGTAGATACGCCAACTGGTCTCCGAATGAAGTTAGTGCAACCTTGAACTAGATCATCAATCCCATAGGATCCATGTATGGTATATATATGCTAACATTTGGGGTATATTGATGGTAAATGTTACCATATATAGCATACATGGATCCTATGGGAATGGAGGAACTTTTGTGTCCCGCCAAATTTTGGGACATTCCGGACATGTCTCCTTCTTAGTTCAATCCCCAATCTATATTGCCAATATCTTCCGCTTTTCGTTGGTCGTCCCGATTTTCTTGGTCTGTTGCCGAATTCGGTGAACTGGCTGTTCCTTACCCTTTGGTAAACATACAAAAAGCTATTGAAAATGGTCATAGAAATAGTTGATTTACCCATTAAAAATGGTGATTTTCCATCGTTTTTTGTATGTTTACCAGGCCGGGTAAGTCATGGTATCCCCATTGGTCACCTGTCAGGCAGAAAGAGCGACGAGTTGCGCCAGTTCATGAGAGATGGAGCAGAGGCGCCTGACCTGTCGACTGGTATCGAAAACAGGAGCCATAGTTGAGTCATACATGTTTCATTCTTGGAAAACACTATATATATAGACACTAATATAGACAATCTATAATTGTAAGTGGTCGCATCGACTTCTTGGATGAAACAGTTTAATGTAACCTTTTATGATTATATATGGTTATGTTACATCATTCCTGGTAAAGAAACTAGTAAGGATTGCCCATCGTCGCTGAATATGTCCGCTTAAATTCATCAAGTTTGGCTATTCAATGCGATGTTTAAATGCTATTCATATATATATATATATTCCCTTCTTGGTATGAAGATACTGGCAAACCCATCCCATTAAAC
>Ga0126342_10012202_pt1:7500-15338 | contig 15338 bp, 10 predicted proteins | sample Cyp1metagenome_FD_92528 | JGI IMG/M metagenome (GOLD analysis project Ga0126342, IMG submission 92528) | Coral microbial communities from Lord Howe Island, Old Settlement Bay, Australia - Cyphastrea 1 metagenome | ecosystem: Host-associated > Invertebrates > Cnidaria > Coral ...
AAAATGTGACTTTGCCAGACGGTCTTCAAAGCCTTACTTTTGGTCTTGAGTTCAACCAAAGCCTGGAAGGAGTCACCCTGCCAAGCAGTTTGCAAAGCTTAACATTTGGCTTTGAGTTCAATCAGAGCCTGGACGGTGTGATCTTGCCACGCAGTCTGCGCATCTTGACTTTCGGTGGTGAATTTGATCAAAGCTTGGAGTACGTGTCACTACCAAGCAGCCTTCAAGATGTGACTTTTGGCCGCATGTTCAACCAAAGCCTGGAGCGTGTGACTTTTCCCGCGACTCTTCAAAGCTTGACATTCGGTCAGCAATTCGACCAGGGCCTGGAAGGAGTGTCATTTCCAAGCAGCCTTCAGACTCTAGTCATGGATTGTGTATTGGTGAGCTGCGCCACTGAAATTGTGCTGCTTTTGCAACTGGAAAGGTGGGTGACCCCAAATGAAATCAAATGAATTGGGACGGTGTGGCCAAACCCACTTTGGTGCTTTTGAGAGGTCAGTCCGCCCCCAAATTGGTTGACCATTTTCACAGTTGACGACCCTGACTGCAAGCTGCTATTCCAAATGTTCAATGTCAGGTTTGTCGCCTGTACGCTTGCCACTCTACAACCTTGTTCCCAGCTCATTGGGGGGGGAGTGGGGCTAGTTAAGTTGGTTTAAAGATGTTTTTTCAGGCCCTTTGCCAGAATTGTAAGGATTGTTTGTTTTGTTGTGCAATGGTCAAACGTGAGGATCCCATTGCTCACATCGGGGGGGCAAAATTTTTGGGATCCCATAATGGGATGAAGGACCCATAAGGAATCCATATTTTGACACGTGCACAGATGACCACGGCCATTTGTTAATTATTGCAACATGAGCTCTTGCAAAAGTTTTTTCTGAGTCTGCAGAACTACTTGTAACTTAATTGACTTTTGGCAAAAGACATGGGGGCGGTTCTTTGCTCGCGAAAAAAAAACACTAGAGTTTGCGAAAGTTTGGTGAAGGTAAATCTCTTTTTCTGGCGAAGAATGAGCATTTTTGGGATGACATAATCTAGATCAAAACCCACATCTTTAATCATCTTTATACTTTATACGCGTTTTTTGGGTAAATGTTGCGTTTTGGTGCGTGAATACATTCTTTCTCCCGTGCGATTTGGGCAATATCGCTGTACGAAGCATCAACCTCTACATTAACCTTTCTCAATCTACACCAAGCTACGTCAGTATTGTTCATTTGTTGTGTGTGTGTGTGTCAATCTACCTATTGCTTATCCCTTGGCAATCGATTCCAGCTATCAAAATCGACATCTAAGACACACATCACCAACAAGTGATAGATTCACTCCAATTCAATGCCTTGGATTCCTTCAATGGACTTGGAGTATATATTAATATTATTACTGTTTTATTGCCATTCGTTTTATAGTGGTTTATATTGTTTCATTAAACATATTCTGTTTAGAATTTATTCTATCTAGTTTTATGTATATAATATACTGGATATATATATACACATCACTTTTATCAGTTGGATCTACCATGACAAACAACTTGTATCTGTGATATAAATAAATAAATATATATATATATATATATATTATATGTGAATCAATACTCTCTCTCTCTCTCCATATATGTATACTATATATATATATATACACTATATATATACCATATATATATAATATATATATATACCATATATATATATACACTATATATATATATATCACTTATACATCACACCGAATGATTCCTTCTCCACGTCTCGGGTCCAAGGTCTTCGTCTTCGACCCGGCAGAGGTGGAGGATCTGGGCAGCGCCCTGGCACTGCTGAAGCAGGCGACGAGTCCATAGGAAAAATGGTCGATTTCATGGTGGGTTAACCGTGGAAGCGTTTAACCAACCATGGTAGGGGTAAAATGGGGAATGACAGGGTTTAGTATGTCTACTGGATTTTTCAGACTTCAGATGGTTTCATGGTGAAAAAACTAGGGTCAAATGGTGATTTAACGGGATTTCATGGTGATTTAATGGGAGTTAATGTTGGTTGAATGGTGATTTGAGGGGATTTAACCAAGGAAAATGGTGATCTAAGCAACAAAAATGGCGACTTAAGCCACTTCACAGACAATGGATAATCAAATATATACATATATATATATATATATACGTATATACAAAAGATACAACATATACTAAATATATCAACATATAATACATATTTATATATATATATATATTAATATGATGTGGTAAACCCAATGCCATAAACCTACCATTGGAGGATGGTTGATACTGTACCACCCAAAGATTATCCTATTGGGGATGATTTACTATTGAATTTATATACATTTCTATGTGTATACATAGGTAAGATTAGATCAGTATCCGTAGATAGATAATGATACATTAGTATACAGATTTATGTGATATGAGTGATCTGTGCATTTGTGACAGGTTGGAATCTAGACATGATGATATGGAATATATCGCCAGAAGCAGTATTCAATAGTATTCCGTCCAAGCACATCCCACCCTCAAGCTGAGCCCAAACGGAACATCCCCACAGATGCCGCTTCCGGCGAATCTTCACTTCGTGATGACTACTGCAAGTTGCTTGACTGAACATCAGCGGGGCCCAAACGGATCCCACCGATCCCACGTCATAGCCTGATAGCATCCCATGGCCAGGTACTGCAGAGTTGGCTTGGGAAGAAGAGGCGCTCCGGAGATGGCGCAGGTGTCGAGAAATGACTTCACTGGTCACTGGCGGTCACTGGCGTGCAGGTTCTTGGCTCCAAACCCTCGTGGCTTTCGAGTTCCCAAGCAAGGCGGGAGGGATTGCGAAATCACATGGGTCAAAAAATATGTTGACACCCAAAATGGATCAAAATGGATGGTTTAACATGGTTCAATGCTAGAAATTGCCACACTTGGGGTCCCTATAGTCTATTGACACCCCAATTTTTTTCCATATCCATAGATTGGCGATGTGTTGTACCAATAGAATGGTGATGTGGGGAGGGTAGTAGTGGTTGGATTTCTTATGAAATTACATGAAATTACATGAAATTATAACATATAATATGGGGAACCATCCATTCACCATGACGTTTTTGCCGTATCTTATCCCAGCGCACGTCACGTGGCACCCATTTCGGCTCACTCTCAACGCGGCGTGCAACGCCGAGTTTGCGGCGAGGCCTGGGAGCGGTCAGCTGTGTAGGGAACGGCAAGGTGAATCAACGAGTGTTGCTAGTGGCCATTAGCTAATCCACTGAAATAACTAGGGTTATAACCTACTTAACTATGGTTTATGGTAACCCTGGTTGCTGGTTTTCAGAAATATTGAATTCTTGCATTATTCTGAAACTAGACAGTAGAAAATGGACATGGTCAACACCACGATAGCAAGCACCAGAATCCAACAGTGCGCTGCAGATGTCGCGCCCCTTTGGACCCCTCCGGTGAGGACACCAACGGCCGTGTTTAAGACATGATGTTCAGCGTTCTGGTGAGGTCCTTAAGACTACGCTGGTGCAGGTTGCGAACTCCTGCAGGGTAACTATTGGGATTCCTATGAAACACTGCAAATAATGGAATTATAATGGGATAAACATAGATAAACCATCTAGCAACTGGTGCAGGATTTCGCAACTATCCAGAGTATGTTGAGTGACAACAACCAGTCTGAACACAGCTTGAATCTTCTTGGATGGTCAAATTTATCAATCTCCTTGAACTGAATATCCAACAACGGCTCATGACTACTTAGTTGTTACTGTTTCCCATGGTTTTCAATGTGTTTGATGCTTGGTTATTGTGCTTGTCAAAGGCAATTTTTTAGATTTTCAAAATCATTGAAGAGCCTTCGACTGCTGAGGTACTTTCACAGCACCTCTTGGCAGCTGCCGAGTTGGCAATTGTGCACCAGAAGCAACTAGAGAACTTTAGAGTCTGGATTTCAATTGCAGCCGTTCAGGGAAAACATGGGAAAACCATTCAGTCCAGAAAGATCCAGAAAGCTATGACATAGCATGACTTTTGACTCTTGTCATCTCCATCTTTCCATATCTTTCCTGTGCTTCAGGCTGGTTTACCTCCAGTGCCGCCACCTGTGGCACCCCCGGTGGCCCCGGCCCCGGTGGCCCCGGTGCTTCCACTGACGCGGGCCCTGCCGGACCTGCCTGGTGTGCCCCCGCTGGCGACGCCGCCGCTGCTGCCAGGGTCTCCTGACCGGGCCCTACCAGGGGCGAAGTCTGGGATGATCGATGCACTGGCGTCAGATGCCATCTCCACTTCACCCGGGCCAGTGGCTTGGAACGAGTTAACGAGTTCAAAAAATGGAGAAGTACGGTATGAAAACATGGATTTACATGGATTTACACAAAAAGAATCAACAAAAATACAAAAAGGAGTTGCCTTTTGGAGACTTTACAGATCTTGACAGACTGAACGTGTTGTAGAATTTGAGCATATGTGGGGACCTTGGATTTTATGGGGTACAAAGCGAAAGTTGCAGAAGGCTGCACCATGTACTGTACCACCCAGAATTCTAGTAAATCTGTAATCTTACAGCATACGATTTATATGTTGCTGTTTTTTCTTGAGAGGGCGCTGATGCCCGCAGGGACCTTTGTTGACGCTTTGCGCTTAAAAAAGTTAGCATTTCAATCCACCAGAGCAGACAGCTTAGCATCTCAATTGCACGTCGCAATAGTTCTCATTGAGCAAGTTTTGGGGTGGTGCTGGTGGACTGATTTGTATGGCCTCCAGCTGCATTGGGACCGCTCTACCCAGGGTATGAAGATTAGCATCGACATGTCAGGTGATGGACCTCAGTCTGATGGGTTGAGTAGTGTTGAGTGCATGTGCATTATCATCAGTATCTCATTATCAACATCAACATATACATCAACATCGACATCATCACCATCACCATCACCATCACCATCACCATCACCATCACCATCACCATCACCATCATCATCATCATCATCATCATTATTCCCTTGAGCTGTGGCCAATGCTTTCCACACATTTGCTCCATTTAAGGACTTGGAAACACAAGTGTTTTTGTCGTTCCCAACCCCAAAGTCTCCCTGGCATTCATGAGCACCTGACAAGATGAACTAAGATGATTGGTTTCTAACTGGTAGATTGATATCCACTAATCCACTGTTTAAACTACAAGTATGTCCCAATTTATGGTTGTTTTCTTGCGGAAGATGACAACGAACAATTTTGTTCCCATAGCTTTACACCAGCACTGAGGACTGCACATGACTGCGGATGAGATTCGAGAATCTGAAATCAAGTTGAAGCAGGAAACGCGTTGTTTTTGTGCAAGGGTTGAGTAGCTGCTTTCCTGGCTTTGTGATGCTTTGTGGGGATGTTTAGGCCAAATAACTTGTTGTGGGAGTTTCATGATGTTTGAATATATATATATATATACAATATAATAAAAATATAATCAAAATATAATATAATATAATATAATATATAATGTCATTTATTATATATTATATCAATATATTTGATCTTTAAGTTATTCAATCTATATGTGTGAATATTAGATTTCAATATATTTAATATTCTCCAACTGATGGGGTTGAAGTTGATACACCTTTTGCCACACACCTGGCAGTGCCTGGCAGGAAGAAAAAGATGAGGAGAGAGTACAGCGACAGGAGCTGCAAGGGTTCCTGGGTTATCCATCAAGACTTACCCAATCAGTTATATTATATATATATATTCTACTATAATACATGTATGATAATATTACAATGCTTATATAATTATTTACGACTTCATATGATATCAATATTATTATTGTATATGATATGTAAAACATCCATCATGCATAGGGATCGGCCGCCAGGAGATCGCCTTTAGACACGAGGCCTACAACTGGTTGAAATCCCACAAGAACGACATAGACTCTTCGGTCTGCAAGGTCCAGATTCCGGAACGGGAATCCCGAGCGCCAAGCTCATCAAGCTCCAATCTTTGGAGGGTTGATAACGGTTACCTGGTTGATACCACCTATTTATGGGGATATTTTTATGGATATTGGGATATAAAGGGTTGATGATTGGGGATATACCCACAGTGGTCGATTTTGATTTTGACCACGATGTGAAATCTCTCGACCTTGTGCGCATCGACAGGCGGCAGGAACCTTCTTCAACTTCAAAGTGCTGACCGAATTGGTGAAAATGGGCGGATCCGCTCCCTGCCTGCAGCGGGGTTCGTTCCCGTGGGTCTTCGCTGAGTCATATCCACGACTCTTTGGGGTTCTCAAAGGTGCAACCATAGTACCTGGCCATTGTGTGTTAGGTTGTAATCTATTTTAATCTATCATAATGCATTGTAATATATTGTAGTCTATTCCTGAGTTGGAAAAGCCTAGGGCCATTCGGACTTGGGGAAGGAACTTACCAGGATTCATCAACCGAAGCATAACAGTGGCCCAGTGGAAAGTCTCAGGTCAACAAGCAGATGTGCGGCGAGGATTCTGGGACTCCCTTGCACTCAGCTGCCTATTGGGGTCTATCCAAAGGAGCCTTTCCCGGGCAAACGGGGGGGGAGGAATCACCCAATCCGATAGAGATAAAACAAATACGCATAACAATGACAGAATTCACAACAATAAAACAACAACAATAATAATGATAATGATAATGTTAATGATAATGATAATGATAATAATATGATTATAACAATATATATATGCACACACATAATTGTGAATATGATACATGCACTGTCAAATGGTACTGGTCCAGATGCCATGGGTGTTCACTACTCGGCTTCTTGGTGGTTGGCCTGCTGAAGAATCATAAAGGATAGGCTGCATCAGTTATAGTCCTTCATATTGAAGACAATGTGACAATCACAAACCACACCCAACAAAAAACCATAGAGTTTTCCAGCATTTTGAGATCAGTACAAGGCCCAACTTGACCACTTTGGATGATCGTCTCTGGGACATCCCAGCCAAGTCGGATGTCGGCCGCCCATCCCATCGCAGGCGTGAAGCGCATCATGGAGGAGTTGGGAGGCGATCCCAATCTCTGCAATGCCAAAGGCTTGCCCCCCGTCTACGAGGCATGCGAGAACGTCGACGGCTCCAGCAACAAGGACGACAGATGGGGGATGTGGATGTGGTGGCTTGTGATAGTTGGGGGGGAAACCGTGATTCACATAGTTGACCTGATAAAGGATGATAAAGGTGGACATGATCATTCGGTGCATAGCAAGATTTGCTTGAGATGCGAAGCATGAGACATGATTTTTTTCGCTTTTTTCGGCACGTAGAGCCGTGCCGCAGCATCAGCTGCTCAGGTGGTGCGACTGTCGGATTTTTTTGATATCCAAGCCATCCAAGCCATCCAAGCGCCAGTGGTTGATCAGTAGACCATGATTGATTATACAAACTATACCATCTGGTTATTTAACATAGCCATGGAAAATGGTCCATTTATAGATGATTTACCTATTAAAAATGGTGATTTTCCATGGCTATGTTAAATAACCAGATGGTAGATGATTTGATGTGATACGATATGACATGATATGATATTGCCAATAATTAATTGTAATATGCTGTAATATCAAATGATATTATATTGTATTATGTTTTGTTATATTATATATTGTAATATTGTAATATTGTATTGTCTTGTCTTGTATTGTCTTGTCTTGTATTGTATTGTATTGTATTTTATCTACTATGGTTATTTTATACTATACGAGATATGTATATGGCTGTGTCTTTTTTTCAGGTGTGCAGATTTTAGTAAGGGTGGGAAGTTCGAGTTCTGCGAACCATACCCACGAATCATAC
>Ga0126342_10012203_pt1 | contig 15338 bp, 23 predicted proteins | sample Cyp1metagenome_FD_92528 | JGI IMG/M metagenome (GOLD analysis project Ga0126342, IMG submission 92528) | Coral microbial communities from Lord Howe Island, Old Settlement Bay, Australia - Cyphastrea 1 metagenome | ecosystem: Host-associated > Invertebrates > Cnidaria > Coral ...
AGAGACAGACAAAGAGAGACAGAGAGAGACAGAGAGAGACAGAGAGAGACACAGAGAGACAGAGAGAGACAGAGAGAGACAGAGAGAGACAGAGAGAGACAGAGAGAAACAGAGAGAGACAGAGAGAGACAGAGAGAGACAGAGAGAGACAAAGAGAGACAGAGAGAGACAAAGAGGGACAGAGAGGGACAGAGAGACAGAGAGACAGAGAGAGAGACAGACAGACAGACAGACAGACAGACAGACAGCCAGCCAGCCAGCCAGGCAGGCAGACAGACAGACAGACAGACAGAGGGACAGACAGAAAGAGAAACAGACATATAGAGAGAGACAGAGAGAGAGAGACAGACAGACAGGCAGGCAGGCAGACAGGCAGACAGGCAGGCAGGCAGACAGACATACATACATACATAAATCACATACATACATTACCTGCATACATTACCTGCATACATTACATACATTACATACATTACATTCATTACATACATTACATACATTACATACATTACATACATACATACATACATACACACATACACACATACACACATACACACATACACACATACACACATACACACATACATGCATACATGCATACATGCATACATGCAAACATGCAAACATGCAAACATGCATACATACATACATACATATACGTGATTTACATGATATACATGATATACATGATATACAGACATGACATACATACATGACATACATGACATACATGATTCACATTACATACACGACATGCACTACTTTCCACTACATTACATTGCATTACATTATAGTACATTACCTTACATTACCTTACATTGATTTACATTTCATTACAGTACGTTACATTACATTACATACTTATAGATAGATAGGTAGATAGATAGATAGACAGATAGATAGATAGATAGATAGGTAGATAGATAGATAGGTAGATAGATAGATAGAAAGATAGATAGATAGATAGATAGATAGGGTTGGATTGGATAGGATGGGATAGGATAAATTCGATTAAATTGGATAGATTATATAGATAGATTAGATAGGTTAGATGGATTAGATAGATTAGATAGATTGCATAGACTAGGTAAATTAGATAGGTTAGATAGATAGATAGATTAGGTAGATTAGATAGATTAGATAGATTGGCTAGATTAGCTAGATTATGTCGTTAAGATTCATAAGATTGATAAGCTTGATAAGCTAGATAGGCTAGATAAGCTAGATAGAATAGAATAAAATGGAATAGAATGGAATGGAATAGAAAGGAATAGAAAAGAATAGAAAAGAATAGAAAAGAATATAAAAGAAATAGAATAGAAAGGATAGAAAGGATAGATAGATAGATCGATCGATCGATGGATGGATAGATAGATAGATACAGAGATATAGATATAGATATATATATTTTGTCTGTATGTATAGATAGGTTTATATATATATAGATATTGATACAAATGTAGATATAGATGCTCATGTAAATAAATATATATATGTGTGTGTGTATTTATTTATTTACATTCGTTTGATTATGGATGCATTTGCACATATTTTTCAAGCGAATGCGCAGTTACAGTAAAATCTTCCTGACTCTTCTTGATTTCTTGAAACACTGAGTGCGTATATTAACCCAGCTTTGCAACACAACAGCAGTGAGGTTCCAAAATCCAAGGTGCGAAGGTTCCCGAGTAGCAGTAGCGACCATGTTTGGGCCACATTTTTACTCTGAGCGTGGAGGCAGTATGACAAACAAAGTGGGCGATGCAGCGGGAGACAAAGTTGGACAAGAGAAGAAACAAAGTGCGAGACAAAGAAAGAGACAAAGTGGGTGACATGATGAGGGACGAGGTGGGGGATAAAGTGGCACACAAGCTGGGAGACAAAGTGGGGGACAAAGTCGGAGACACAAGGGGATACAAAGTGGGAGAAAAAACTTGAAACAAGTGGGAGCCAAAGTGGTGGACGAAGCGTGGGTTCAACAGGAGGACAAAATGGCATAGACAGTGCCATAATTAGCAAAGGCACAAAAGCCGGAGACAAGTTGGTAAACAACCTGGAGACAAAGTGGGAGACAAAGCAAAGTGGGAGACAACCCGGAAGACATAGTCAGAGACAAAGTTTGAGACAAAGTGGAAATAAAGCGGGAGACAAAGTGGGAGACAGAGTGAAAGAAAAAGTGGGTGACGTAGTGGAATAGTAGAAGACACAAAAACCAGAGGCAAGCTGGGAGACAAAGTGGGAGACAAAGCCGGAGACAAAGTGAGAGACCGAATGGGAAACAAAGTGGAAGATGAGCTGGGAGACTAAGTGGGAGACAAGGTGAAAGATGAAGCGGGAGGTACACTGGGAGACAAACGTGGGAGGCCAGCTGGGAGACAAAGGCGAGCACAATTGAGACACGGGAGGCAATGGAGAGGGAGACCAGTGGCAAACAAGGTGGAGACAAAGCGGGAGACCAAGTGAGAGACAGAGTGGAGGACACAGTGGGAGACAAAGCTGGGCACAAAGTGGGAGACAAAGCGGGGAGAGACAAGCTGAGAGACTATGTGAGAGACAAGCTGGGAGACAAAGTCAGGGGCAAAGTGGGCGACGTACTTTCACAGTAGAAGACACAAACGCCGGAGACAAAGTGAGAGACAGAGTGAGAAACCAGGTGCGACACAGAGTGGGAGACAAGCTGGGAGACAAGCGGGAGACAAGGTGGGACATATGGCAGAGAAGGGAGGAACACGACACCACCCCCTGCTCCTAGAGATTGAAACCAAACAGCTTTCTGCTGTTGGGAATAATCAATATTAGAATCAATATAATCATACCGGAACCCAGCATTGCGTCTTTGAGAAAATGAGCTGAGGAACTGGATCGCCTGCGCGGATTGCATCTCCGTCTTCCAGTCTCCGCTGCAAACATAGCACAGGTTTTCCTGATAAGACATGATAAACCCATTGCTGCAAATCTCTGTTGTCAGTCCAGGAAACTCATCTTCATAGCCGTCCTTCATTTCCCGCACTATATCCTTTTCAGATGAAGAACTCATGCTGCAGCCGCTTTCAAGCAGAACCTGATTGCATCACACCATAAGGCAATAAGGTGTGTCTGTTGAATGTGCATCTGGAAGACTGTCTTAAACCGTGTTGAACGATGTTGAAGAAACCGATGTGAACATGTGCCTTGGTCATGTATTCTGAAAGGTCCCTACCGGCCAAGTCAAGCCTCGGAAAGCCAGGAATAGCAGCAATTTGGGGTGCACCACTCTTTGCAGAGGTCTACTGCAGCACGAGCTGTGGCAGGCCTCTGAATCGCGTGGGGAAGCGCATAGCCTGCGGAAACTACACAGTTACACAGCGCACAGGAATTCTCATGCCGAGACATCCATTGGTAAAAAACACAATAAGCTTCGGTGGTATCACCAACAGCCGCAACATTTTATTTTTACCAATCTTTCTGAAGCATGCTGCGAAGCCAAGAGCTGGGAACACCTCGGCGTGCTCCAAAGCCTCCCAGACCTTCTTCGGAACCTTCTCCGGAACCCTGTTGAACCTGACCTGACACTGCCTCCCGGAACCTTCTCCGGAACCGCCTCCCACACCACCTTCTCCGGAACCTTCTCCGGAACCTTCTCCGGAACCCTCTTGAACCTGACCCTCCCAATCCTGCTCTGGAACCTTCTCTGCACTTAAGCCTCCCAAGCCTTCTCCGGAACCTTCTACGGAACCCGTTGAAGCTGACTTGGCTTTGGAGCAAGGCTTGCTGGAACCCAGAACCCTGTCACCAAAGCCTCCCAGGCCCAGACCTTCTCCGGAACCTTCTCCGGAACCCTGTTGAACCTGACCTGGCTGCACCAAAGCCTCCTAGACCTTCACAGGAACCTTCTCCGGAACCTTCTCCGGAACATTCTACCAAAGCTTCCCAGACCTTCTCCTGAACCTTTCGAACCTTCTCCGAAACCTCGTTGAACACGACCCGGCGCCTCCACCAGTGCACACCGGAGCTATTCTGGGCTGAAGACCCCATTAGCTTACGCTGTTGTTGGGGAATAAACGTGTTGCAAGATGTTGCAAGCATAATTATTCAAAAGCAGAAGTCTCAAAGCTGGTGACCAATTGGTCGCCTTCGTACACAGGCACTGTGTGTGTGACCCCGTCTCCAGAGTCCACTACCGTGCCAGTGGTTCTCCCCGACGAGTATAGGGACATCACTGCCTAATGACCGTCAGGATGACATATGTCATGATGACCGATCACATAGTAACAGCGCAGCAGAACTGGTAGAGGTGAGTGACATAAAAACGTGCTTAGTTCAAAGGAAAAAGAAGAATGAATCAAAATGTAATCCGGTAGGCCTATCAGCAGTAATCCCCCACAAGACTGTCAGGGGCATTGTTTAGAGGGCAATAGTTTAAATGTATCCCAATATGTTTCAGTGTCTAAGCTGTAGAAAAACTGTATGTACCGAAGCCTGAATAACAATGTAGGCAGCTGGGCAGCTGAACCTCGGCGAGGGCTCTGAAAGAAACCAAGCAAGAATCGTTCTGATGAGAACTGATAAATATATAATAGAGTATGAAATATAAAATAATCTACTATATAAAATAAGCTTTGGTGGTATCCCCAACAGCCGCAACGTTTCATTTTTACAGATCTTTCCGAAGCGTGCTGTGAAGCCAAGCGCTCGAAATACCTCAGCTGGGTCTGCACCAAAGCCTCCTGGAACCCCCTGGTTGGATGAGCAATGCAGTAGCTACTACATCGATCTCACTGGGAGACGCCGAGACTCGAGGCACTCCTGGAAGAGTGTAGATACAATCACACAGACTGGTTGAGAGGACAAGGGTAACCACCAGGTTGGGAAGACAGATTTGACATTGAGAGAGAGAGAGAGCAATGGTCGGAAAATTGGCTTCTGTATGAACGTGATTTGATGATTCAAGAAGATCTTGAATGGTTTGCATAGGCTGTGTATCAATTCTACAAAAAGCATCTCGACAAGTTGATCGGAGAGAATGACAGAATGTGGGGAGACTTTTGCAAGAAAAGTTATGATGATGATAGAAATGAGACTGGACTGGAACTCCAAATGCCAAGGTTCCCATGAACAAGAAGACCATCATTCCAGATCCAGAAACCCACTTCTCGTTCTCCACGAAGCTGATGGTTTTTGGATGGTTTTGACAGTTGATCTGTACCAGAATGAAGCTCCAAGAGATTTCTGTCCCTACACCAACTTCGCCTACAAAAAGCCCACCCAGTGTGTAGACAGCAGGAAAGATATGACAGCTCAATCCTACAGATTCTTCGTGGAGCATGCCTACAACCAATTCTTCCAACATGAAGCATTTCATCAATCTGCACGTGTAAGAACCCAGGCAAAAGATCTAGGTTCAGGTAAATTCCATATATCTACAAAGCTTGATGGATATGATTGGATTGCAAACACTGAAAAGATGGTTCATGTGCCAAAAGATCAAGCTGATGATGTCGATATGGATGATGATGATGATGATGATATTCAGGAAGAAGTACAATTCCTACCAACACTGCAAGTGATTGTCAGGCCTCAGGAGAAGACAAGGAAAGAAGAAGATGTAAGCTCTCAGGAGAGAGAGGAAACATCCCAACAAGCAGGACACTCTGAAGAGACAGAGATACCTGAGTTGGATATATCGAGAATCAGTAGACCTGAGGATAGGTATGGATACTACATTATCAGGCATCTCAAACCTGAACATCAAGAACTGCTGAGAAACATGGCATTCAATTCACAAAATGTTCTCTCTGTAGCCGATATGGAAGGCAGATCACCACTACCTTATGAAGAAATTGGCTACTTTTCAATGTTGAAGATGCTGGAATATCTTGTACATGAATCTCACAAGAATTTCATGGAAATCTTTGCACCATCGACTCGCACACACACATCACAGATGAACAGTGTTATGAATTTCGTCTTGAACTGAAAAAGGTATTTGAGGCCAACAAGAATGCCACACAGGACAATTTTGAGAATGTTGAAGAACCAGACCTCATGGATGATGATCCAAACATTCCTCTTCAACGTCGTGAAGACCAAGGCCGCGCTGATCCTGAGTTTGAGAGTCTGAGTCGTGAGAACAACCATATTATTCTGGAAACAGAAGATGATGATTTGATTGAATGCACCATCAAGTGGCTCAGTGTGTACAGCAAGACTGTTCAGCAGAAGATCATGGAAAGAGTTGTCAAACAAGAGACAAAATAAGAAGATGTTGAAGTTGAAGAAGAACAAGAGGAACCTCAGGAGCCTACTGTGCCACCTCCAACTACGGTGAGCATGGAGTGTCAGACAGATGATTCATTTCTGTCTGAATCAAAGGCTGGAAACTCTTCGCAGAAAGAGGAACCAGTTCCACCTAAATGGCTCTGCTCAGACAGAGGTATCAGGGGAATCACAGGCAGATCTTCAAAAAGATGACACGGCTCCTAAACCTGAACAGGCCAAAAGACTTTACTACGGTGCCGATATCACTGGAAATGAGGATGATTCAGTTTTTCGAAAACTTTCCAGGTATTTTACTGATGGCTATCATGGTGAATGGGCAGGTTCTACAATCAAGGTTATCCAGCTTCAACTCAACATCGACGTATCTTCTGGCATGTAAAGTACAGAAAGACCATGGCACCTCATCAAGACCACTGGTATACCAACACAGATGATCAGTTGATGGAAGAATACATTGCCAGGCATAAAGATGAGTTCCCACTGAAAGAACTAGAAGATATCAAGGACACATGTGAATATAGCTGCGGTGATCCTAGACTTCAACCACGACAACAAGAACATTCAGAAGAAGCAGCTAAAGAAGCAGAAAAGAGAGATATGAAGATGATTTCAGCTCATTAACAGCGGTATCGGAGTGTTAGGTGGAAGATCACAAAGTCTTACCTTACTGCATTGTGTTGCAATGCTTAGCTTCCAGATATCTCGGAGGAGGCATGTTTGACCCCACATACTATGATGAAACACATCCTTACCGATCTTCTCCACAATTCTCACTGATGTTTTGGAATCTTGGAAATTGGTGCAGAACACGCTTCAGCAAATGTCCATTACCTGAACGACTACAAAAGTTTGCACCACACATTGATTACGAACTGAACAGTGAGCATGAGAAGTTTGGCGACAAGCCGAGGTTCAACAACTATTTCATCAACGTTGTCAAGAATCTTGGAGCACATCTGTTTATGAATTGCGAGGCTGGTAGCCTGTATCCTCACAAGGAACTGCTTGAAGAGGAGCGATTTACTACTTGCTTCAATGATTATCATGACTTGATGGTAGCTGCTCATCTTGGAAAAGAAGGCTATGTTCGACGAATTGCTGGTTTTCACACACAAGAGCTCGAATGAACATGTGCCGTGTGTGTGTGTCTACCACGTCGGACAGAAGCATGTCTCAGATTCTCCCGGCATCACAGGGGAGTGCATTGCGCGCATGGCCTTTGAGCGTGCCCGTTATCAAGCTGACGTGATCGCAGGCGACGGGAACAAGGCATGTTACCTTGCAACTCCAAAAGCCGGAGGAGTTCCCACGTACGAATGCAGTCTTTTGCAGTACTGGATCAACAAGATGATGAATGTGGCAACACAATCAAGACGCAAACACTTTGGAGATTGTCCACCTGTCAGGGTCAAGCACTTTATCTCCTGTAGTTATCGAGATCTTGATTTTCTTGCAACACACCTAGATGGCATTACAACAGCCACATCACCGCAGAACTCGCGAAGAAGACAGAAGATCGTGGTGGTTGCTGTATGTTATCTATCGCTGAGTGGGGACATGCTAGATTGGAGTATGAGGAAGATATCAGTCGTTTTCATGATCAAGATCACATGGATTTTTATTGGTGAGTTTACATTCAGGGTTAATGAGACGTGCTTGATCACAACATCTTCATGGTGGCACCTACAGACAGAGACGCTCACAACCCTATTCTTGTTCACTTGAAACCTTCAGATACGATTTGGACAGAAAAGCGTGCCTATATTCCCTATGAGATGAAATAAGACGCATGGAGAAGAGGAAGGCTACGCAAAAGTCGAACAAGAGAAAAGGTTATGGCGATGAGTCTTGGAGCAACTGGAATGAGACTGGTTATGGTGATTCCTCAGCTTCATCACCAAGAACATGGAGACCGAAAAACAATGAAACACAGGTGAGTGTATACTTCCAGCGATGAAAATAACACAGCATGATTTGCTCAGTACAGTTTTTCTGTGAGATCATTTCTTATTCACAAGAAAAGGTATACACTCTTGATAGCGAGGGATCATACCAAAACAGAGTATTAAATTTTACACAAGATGGCATTTACTCTTTTAGTTAGAGATAATGCCTCTACTGTGTCGGAATTTCAATTTAATGTAGATATATACTCCTGTAGATAGAGATAATATCGCATTTGTCTCCATACACATTTTCACCGAGCAGAATAGTTGCAAATGGAACGAATCAAGTATACCAACTCCGAATTTTGTCCATTGTCCGCTTGAAGAAGTGACTTTGGAGATCCGCTGTATCCGTTTATTTTGTGATTCGGTCAATCGCTTTCCATCTGACCTCAATTTCTGAATCTTGCCGTTCGAGCGTTTATAGGAAGAACTTTTCACACCGGCAGAGCATTTTGCTTGGAACGACAGTGCTTCGCGCACCATTGTCGGAAAAATAATTAGCGAATCCGCTGCTTTCACTTCGACATGTCCTTAGGACAATTCTGTCGCTTTCAATCCGCCTGCATTCGTTGTGTATGTAAAGAAACCACTGCGTGACTTCCGCTCATTTTTGCTGATTAGCCAACGTGTCGTATAGTTGCAGGCTCTAACTCTTATTCTCAATTGGGTACGACAAAGCGTAGTGCTCTACTCATTGCCTTTGAATTTGTGCCTGTGTTTTGTTTGGGCTTGGATCCTATGTGGATATAGCATGAGTATTGAGCACATTTACATGCGCTGTCAAGGCTCAAGAGAGATATAGACTATTCCTGTGGACACCGCACCGACTGGCTATTGGCCAGGTACAAAAGGTGTGAAGCTGTCTTGGGAAGACGCTCTAGCTGATCTAACCTACGTGCCCCTCTTCACCCCTCCCCCCAAATGGTATGGTACCCCTCCCTTTCCAAAAAAAATGTCCCATTTGCATGCTATTTGCAGCATTGCAGCATTTCATAGTCACGGCCTCCCATTTGCATGCTATTTGCAGCATTTCAGAGCCACAACCTTCCACTTGCAACCTATGTGCAGCAATTTAGAATCTTTTAGAGCCGTATACTTCCTACAAATACCTCCGTACTATCTATGTACTACCTGCATGCTGTCTACATATTACCCATATACATCTATCTATGTATGTTTTCCACTTATAGACGATCAATGGCGTATCTATAAACTACTCATATTTAACCCTACAATTATATATTACCCTTTGCATGCTTGTATGCAACCTGTATACCACTCATAGCGTGCCTATGGACTACCTCTGTCCTACTCATCTACGACTGATAAGCTGCATCAACCCCCAATCCCCCCCACCCACACCACAGAGGAGGGGGCAACCACATACACTACCTACATACCTCATAATAATGAAAAAAATGTATATACATGTATCATGTATGTGTATATATGTACATGTATTTATAGTACCTGCATGTTCTACATACTTGCTACCTATAATACTATACACTCCACATATGTACTACCTCTACACTGCCTATGTACTATCTATATAACACGGTTACAAATAGATAAACACTACCAGTGTACTACATACATGTGTACTACATAGTACCACATAGCACCTATGTGCCACTCATTTGAATGCACCAGCTATTATATATTCCCCACACAGCAAATACTACCCTCTTCACACCCAAACCCACACCACAGGGGAGGGTGGATACCATGAACACACTGCATACATAACTACCTCCCACCCCAACCCACACCCACAGGGGGGTTGGGGGGATACCATGACCATGGGTGTGGGAGGAGGGGGGGACCCAAGAACCTGGACATATATAACATATCATATTATGTATAATATATATATATATAGTGTATAATATATACGCTATATATATAGTATAATATAATATAATATAAAAAATAATATATATATATATATATAATACAAGTATATAATGTGTATATATATATATATTCATATTAGTACTATTATTATTATTAATTATTATCATTATATTATATTATATTATATGTATATATATATTATCTATTTTATGTATATGTATATATATATAGGTATAGTAGGAACAGGAGGAAACAAAGAAGGTCAGTGCGCTTGAGAAATCTCAAACAGAACAAACTCAAAACTATCTCTTGATTTCCAGACATAGCACAGCCTTCAAGAATCAACTCCATGGATCTATGCTGAGCAATCCAGGGACTTTACTTCTCGAAAAGCATCTCAACCATGCGCTCCCTGTTCTTTTTGGGGTTCAAAGGAGCCTGAAAAAGGCAACGTCCCAAGACTGAAAACCCAACATCACCTGTGTAGCAAGTGGGACTGCAACTCAAAATTGAATCAGTTGAAAGGGTGCCTCGCTGACAATGCACGGTTGGTCTTCAGGATTCACACGCAAAGCATCGAAAAAGGTGTGATGCCAGACCTGCACTATCAAATGTGGAAAGACTGAGACTAGGTTCACCCTGCAGTTTTGCAGCACCTGCCTTCTCCATCTCAGACCAGTCTTTCACGACACCATGTTCTATCTCGGTTTGTAACCACGCTTGAATTTATCACTGTTCACTTCAATTTTCATCATCGTGATTGTGGGTTTGTAGCCCTGAGAAGAGACCTACCACATCTGCAACAGTGCAAAGAGAAACTTGAACACGATGAATCCATCAAACATGTGTCCTAAACAAGCAAGATGGACCTGAACACAGAAATTTGGAGTGGTATGTTGCGTTTGTAAGGCCCAAGCTGGATATGATAGTGTCAGCACACCGCGTTTTGCGATTGCTGCTTCCCCCAAATAATACTCTCTTTTGTCGGTTCCTTTCAATTCAAAGTGTTGAATCTACAATGCAACTGCTACACATTTGAGACAATGTTTATTAACGTTTCACCGTTTCTTGCATACATTTGAGTTTGAGACAATTCGAAACAAGATCCGACGTATTTACGTGGCAAGTCCTGGCATCATCACACCATGCTTCGGTTTTCCAACCACTGCAGGGAAAATGCACCGTGGGGCTTCTTCACCAGCGATTCCAGCCTGGAAACGTTCATTGGACGCAAAGGAAACAGGTCTGAATTAAATCTAAACAGGTTCTCAGCAAAAGTGATGAAAGCAGGAGGCCTTGACATGCCCGGAGCCATTGTCAATGATCACCGCTGGCTGACAGCAAGGTTTCAGAATAAAGAACGAAAACAATGCATAAAATATCAATTCGCCATTTGAAACGACATGGAAACTGAGATAATGGTTGTTCTACAACATGATTTGTTGCTATTGCCTATGCACCAAACTGCATTTTCCGTGCCTTTTCATTGCTCATCCCCGAGGACGAATCGACGCAAACGGACAAATTGCATTTGGTTCCAAGTAAAAACGCAAAAAAATGAATTAACATTAACATATATCAACATTGTGAAATATCTTCCAAACGTACTCACTAAAACCCCTGAACACCTTTGTTTAAAAGTTAGGCGTGTGTTGCAAACCACAGAAGGTAAATCCAGCGTGATTTTTTTTGGTTTGCTGAATCTGTCTTCAATACCATCTCTGATAAAATTGGAATTTCATTCAAATCGAACATTGTAACACACTACTGTTGCAGTTCGTTGCTGGTGTCCTAAATACAAATCTACGTTTTTCTGCACTGATGGAGTAAGGTACCCCATCAAAATATTCAGGGATTTAAAGCCATCAGGTCTACAATGAAAATTCCATAAATACATGCCGGCCGACTCAATGGACATCAAATGCAAGAAACACAATGAACATAGAATGTGTTCAGTCAATATTTGACAAAATCGTTTTTGTTCATTATCATCCGTGCATGAAAGTGACACTAAAAAAAACATGTCTGGCAATAGGCTATGAGAGTTTTCATTGCAACTGCCCAATCTATGATGGAAAAAAATGACTGCATCATCAACACAACTAATGCGACATCTTGCAAACATTGGTTGGCATGTTTCCCGTGTAATTGATCTAATTGCAATTTGGCGTAGCAACGCAAATGCGAGATGAAACTAAACCCTTCGGTGGGACAGTCAAGTTCGAAATAAACCCGAGACAAATCATTGGCAACGTGTATTTGTGCGGCAAAAAACATGTTGCACATCTGATTTGGACATTGCAATACAAACACGGGGCAAACACTCAAAAACGAATCTGCGAAGAAACAGCTGGCAGTCACACCTTTTTACTTGGACCTCAGGGCCTGAATGCAAACATGTGGATTTCACGTGTCATGAAGTGAAAATGCAACTGTCTCGATTGAAGTGCCCGTCATCCTTGTGCAGTGGCCATGCATCTGCGTTCCAACGGTGGGGCGCTGACAGAAAACTTTCACACTCCTCCTCAGCACGGTGCAGTTCAAACTCACCTTGCTGCTCACAGATTTTTTCACCGCCATTGCGCCTTCACACGTTTTCCAAAACGGAAAGTAAAGTTGAATCCCAAAATATTCTCTGTGCGGAGTCTTGCATATGGCCCTCTTTGCAGTTTTGCAAACGTCCTGACTTGCACTTTGCAACGTGGCTCTTTGGAATTGTTGTAGCTGTAGCATATTGGGTTTCCAAGTGAGCATTATGGTTACCGGGAGTTGCGCACATTCACGGGCATCCAAACAAAGCAAAGTAGTTGCCCAAAATGGGCTGTCATGTCCTGGAGCGGTAAACATCCTCGAAGCTTCTGTGCCTGGCTATGGTTCCACTGTTGTGTCTTTCCCCTCTGGTTGCCATCATCCTGAAGGAATCTGCAATCCTTCGAAACACTCTGATGCCTTGATTGTGTGTGTGGTCCAGCAACATCAAAATTGTTCTCTGGATTTCACCTGCGTCACTCCAGTTCTCTTCAGCAAGTGCCGCATTGAGTTGAAGGTGCAAGTCGTCAATGGAGGTCTCAAGTTCACCCTGCCTTGTCGAAATGTCTCGGTCAGGGTTCAGAATGTGATCCTCCGTCCTCTCAGATTCTGATTCACCTCCTTCTCCATAAACAACTCCACTCCAAACTCCAGGGTCATTGCTTGAAGAGGCTGCTGTCGTTGCTGTTGCTGCTGGTGGGTCAGTGTCATCCACCAGCCCATGCAAATCCTCGGCTTTGGTGCCTGATTGCACTCATATACCGGGCATGTCCCATGGCATTCATGGCTACTCTGTTGCCTTGCTCAACTGTAAACATATGATGTCGCTGAACAGGAGTAAGTTCTCGATGCTGGGCAAATCCTCCAATTTCCACCAAACCGCAATGGATTCCATCAACTGAGTCTGCCAGCATTTCCATGTGACCCTGAAGTCTCAGTCACCTGGTTGCGCACCTGTCCAACTGATCTTTGAACTTCTGGAATTGCCGCCATATATTCACCAAGAGTTGTGTCAGCCTGTGCAACTTGTAGTGCAAGATGGCCTGCATCAGCTTCAATTGCGCGAATCCGCTTGATGCCCATCCAAACTGCTGCTGCAAGCAAGAGAGCCATGGCTGTGCACCACACAAACAAAATCACGTAGACCAACCTTGAGTGATCATCATCATGAACTTCTGGCGCACAAGTGCCAGCTGAAACATCAATTGCACATTCACCAACCGGAAAAACCATAGGGGTAGCGCCAGTGGTAGGCTCAAGGCCCATGAGAAGTGCAAGACGTGCATCATTTGTTGATTCAAGTTTCGGTCATCTCCACCTCGACGTTCTTCAACTTGAATTGGGTTGGCACCATCATCGTCAAAGATGCCAATGTCCCTGAGAAGAATCTTCAGGCGTTTTGAAGACAACACCTTAGTGCCGAAATCAGCAACATTGAAGGCTGTGCTGATTTGGCTCAGGGCAATCCACAGTATTTTGGCACTCAAGTGCTCCACCTTCCCTGTGCCTGGGGTGAGCACAGTTGACGTGCGCTGGAAGAGTCAGTCAGCAAAATGTGCTCAACATAGCCCTTGATCACAAATTCAGCGCAACGCTTGAAGAAAATGCCGTCACAAAGGGTGGAAACCATTCCATGTAACTCAGCCTCGCAGCTTGAAAGAGAAATCACCCTTGGGTACGTGAGCTTGAAAAACCAAATTGCCACATAGCATATGAAGACCTGCGGACGTAGAGCGTCGATGTCGTTTGTCACTGCTCAAGTCACTGTCAGAAAAGGACTCCAAAAGCCAGTATTTGTCTTTGGTCTGTTTGTGCAAGCCTTGTCCTCCATGAGGTTGTTGAAGCTCAACTGCATAGTGGCTGGTTCCCTTCAAATAGGAAACAAGCTTCTTGAGATGTCTCATCGCTGATACTGTGGGGTTGCTCATTTAGCTTGAAAGTTCCTTCACCGTGAATGCAACATCTGGTCGATCACGGGTGATATACAAACATGTGCCCACAACCATTCTGAAAAAGGTCACATCACTTCCGACCAAGCAAGGAGAGCTGTCTTCCATTTGAATTGCAGGATCAGCGGGAGTTATGGAAGAGCGCAGCTTGCCAAACTTTTCTTCCCAAACTTTGATTGACTTCCCAATGCTGCTGCCTGGGAGTAAAGCCAAACCATCTTCCACACGCAAGATCCTTCTTTTCAGAAAAGAGATTTCTGCTCCAACGCCTTCCAAAGCAGAGCAACTGACTGAAAAACGCTGTTGAAGTTTCTCCTTGAACTCATTCCAAAACTTGAGGCTTCCAACATACATGATGTCGCCCACATGGATGAGAATGGCACATTCTGAGGTACGTGCCAAGCATGGTTGAACACTGCAAAATTCAAACTTCATGGTCTCATCCAAAAACTCACGCAAGTACCAATACCACGCACGTGCACCAAGTCGTTGGCCAGGAAGGTTCTTGAGCCTACGCTACACAAAGTATTGGAAAGGTAAGAGGGACCAGTAATGGGGAAACTTACGCGATACCAACGCGAATCGCCAACAAACCACGCGCCGTCAACGACAACACTGCAGAATCGGAAATGTGGACATGATTGCAAAAACTGACATCCAATTGAAAATGAAATGAGCACAACTGTGGAGACATCACCGATTGAAAGGCTCTCACTCTTTTTGTTCAGCAAGTGGTGGTGTCTCACCCATCAATCCTCTTCAAGGTGCGTGGCAAACCGCCACAAATGAAGCG
>Ga0126342_10012204_pt1 | contig 15337 bp, 13 predicted proteins | sample Cyp1metagenome_FD_92528 | JGI IMG/M metagenome (GOLD analysis project Ga0126342, IMG submission 92528) | Coral microbial communities from Lord Howe Island, Old Settlement Bay, Australia - Cyphastrea 1 metagenome | ecosystem: Host-associated > Invertebrates > Cnidaria > Coral ...
CATACATCCATACATCCATACATCCATACATCCATACATCCATACATCCATACATCCATACATCCATACATCCATACATCCATACATACATACATACATACATACATACATACATACATACATGCACACATACACACATACACACATACATACATACACATACACATATTTATATCTAGATGTGAACTAACATAAACATGTTTAAATATTGTATATCATGTGTATATATGAAATAGATATAATATCAATATATATATATATAGAACAAGAACAAATATAGAGATATTCGGATCGCTTAAACGAAACCGCCGAAACCGCCATGTTGTTTGGATTTTGTTTGTCGCTCGGGGATACGCGTAAACTGAACCAAGGCGAAGCTGAAACGAAAACATCACATCATATCATCATATATAAAGAGATATATATATATATATATATATATATAATCTATATGTATATGGTGTCGCATGCTGCCAAACAAGCTGAATCTGCACTTGCAAAAAAAACAACTTCCACTGTCCGCCAACTGCAAGCTTCACAAATTTCAAATACGTAATCGCCTTTCCCAGCATTCACGTGTCAAATGGCAATCAAATGGTTTGGTGCAATTTGGTGCAGCTTGATGCATCTCGTCACACAAGCTCTATTTTTCAGACCAGCCCGCCAGGAATGGTTTCTGTCTCTCAACTGTCGGAGTCAAAGAATGGACGCTGGTGAAAGAGTTCAAAATTCAAAGGGACCAGGCTGTAAAGAGACTTGAGCTACCTCCCTGCCGCAACCCCAAATGCTGGCTGAGCCTGAGCTAAGTCTTAGCTTCCAGTCCTGAACAGTCTATCACCTTGCAAAAGGACTCCTATGAACCAACAGCTTTGGAACGAACCTGGCAGCGGCAATTCTCGCTGGCTTGGCACACGGAGCGCAGCAGTCAATGACAGCGGGTCAGTAGCTGCTTCTATTCACGCCTCGAAAATAACATTTGCAAAAAACATAGTGTGAGTGGGATTACAAGTCTGCAACCCTGTTGCCATGGTTAGTTCTCAAGTTCTCTGGATTGGATCTTAAAATCGCTACCGCTGAATTCACACCACTTAAGACAATCGTGATAACATGCGAGGCCACACAGTACGGAAGCAACACGGCTGTCAAAGCTACGCATCACATCACAACGCTTTTCAATCATCGACCCCAGACCGGATGATTGGACCATCCAATCTATGAAAAGAAAACGGACGGACCGTCGGAAAACTACAAAAAGACCATCCTTCTCAGATCTCCTCAGAACCTGCGCTCCAAGGACTCACTTCAGAACATGCTTTCCCATCTTCATGACGTTCTCTGTGGCTGCCGCGACGGAGTTTTCACCTGTCTTGCCCTTCTTCTTCTTCAGTTGCAGAATCCCATCTCGGTTGAATGCTTGGACTGCTGCTGGAACCCCCAATTTGGAAGGGATTGGCGCAGTTGATTCTGCTTCGGCCATCTCCTTTGCCTTGCTCTTGTCCAAGGCCTCCTTCTCTTTCAGAATGTTCTGCATCAGCAGAGCTCTGGTGGAACTCTGGGCTCTTTCGCCATCCGATGACAAACGGGTGATCGGGATTGAAGTGGGCCTTTGGCAAGAAGCAACTGCATCTGCGACCAAATTGTCCAGCTTGACCTCATCTTCCTGAGCCTTCTTCATGGCCAATTCCAAATTTGGCTGTACATTTTCAGCATCGGCAATGTCACCTGGCGCTGATTTTTCTTTCTTTGGCTGCTTGCCTGCCTTCTTTCCTTTCTCTTTCTGGCTCTGCTGCCTGATTGACTGGTTGATGGCATTTCTGGCAGGCTTTTGTGCCTTGTCTTGTCTGACTTTCAACTCGGCATCCAGCTTCTTCTGGATATCATCCTGTGGGTAAAGAAGCTGAAGAGCACAATCAACTTTCTGGCACTTCTGATCTTCCGAAATCTTCGGCTCCTCTGCAAAGAACACCACCGACGACAATTCACCGCCTGATGCCACCATCCACAATGGAACGGATTTGACGGCCAAATAGAAAAAAGCTTGGTCTGCTTTGGTGACTGCCTTGCAATGCCAGGCAGGAACGAGAACATCTGCGGTTTGCAGGGTTTCCCCGCATGGGTGGATGAAGAAGTCAACGCCGAACACGCTGCAAATCTTCAATCCCTTGGTTCCCTTAGATTGGGTGACGGGTCCCATGAAGGGAAGAGAGAGGGTCCTGGGGACCGGGACTCGCACAGACACAGCATCTTTCTTGGCTACGCCAAAGTCGATCGTGACGCTTTCCAAGCCGTCAGATTCTATGGTGTACACGTGCCAAAGGGCTGACTCCAAGCTTTTCTGCATTTGCATCATCCCTGTGGCTGTGAAGTGCTTGATTCCAAGATTCTTTGCATCCTCGGATGTCTCGAAAAAGTTGAGGCCCGTTGCATGGTGCTTGGCCTTGATGCAATGTTCATCTCGGAAAAGCTCAAGCTCTTTGAGCGTCATGCTGGCCGAATTGGAGCTTGTGGATGAAGAATCTGGTTGCAGCTTGCCCACAGACTCAGAGGTTGCTGCCTCCTGATTTGCAGCTGGCGCATCTGCTGCATCCGCATCCTTTTTGAATAATTGGGCTGCATCCTGCTTCTCAGACTTCTCGGGCTTCTCAGTCTCAGACTTCGAAGACTTCTCAGTCTTCTCGGGCTTCTCAGTCTCAGACTTCGAAGACTTCTCAGTCTTCTCGGGCTTCTCAGTCTTCTCGGGCTTCTCAGTCTCAGACTTCGAAGACTTCTCAGACTTCTCAGACTGCTTGGCATGCGCCCCTGCAGCGGTAGTGGGGGCTGGGTTCAAAGTCAGACTGAGCTTTTTCTTGTCATGTTCTTCACCTGAGCCCATCTGCAAACCAGTTTGGGATGAGATGAACTTCAAGACCTCGGGGACAGATTTGGCATTCAAAGCATCTGCCCACATTTGCACCCACGTGGATGAAGTCTGCAAAACGTCGAAGGTAACCAAGAATTTGTGGACCTCAGAGCCGTCCGTTGCTTGGCTGTAAAGAAGCTGCAGCATCTCTCTGGTATCCGATGAAGTTTCCAAGACAAGCTCCGGCACGGAGACCGGGGCCTCCTTGCAAACAATCAGCAGGTACTTCACACGAAGCGCGACAAGTTTCTGGATCTGGGCAGTGTTGATGAAGACCTGCACAGCACAGAGCTGGTGGCTATTTTCCAATTCATATCAGTGATCTGTGTCTGTGTATTCCCATCGGCAAATGAATGAGGTTCGAGCGGTGTCAAATTCACTGCGCGCGACGCGCACACAGGAGAGGAAAAAAAGAGTGGCTAGACAGTTGGTTCGTTGCTCTTGATTCTACACTGATGCATGTGTTATTGTTGTGCGCGCGTGTGCGGGAACAGCTACAAGAGTCCAAGAGTAAAGGGATATCTTCCCCAAGATGAAAAATAAGTTCGCTTGAGTAAAGCGCGTTTTTTAAACATATCACGCAGAATAGTGTTAGCTGCATCAATCAAATCATGGCCATAGCCCTTCCGGGAAGCATTGAACAACATTGCAACCACAAACAAAACTCATTGCTCCCATCTACTTGAAGCTGAAAGCAGCAACAGCGACAACTACAAAAACATAACGTGCCCCCACCTGCCTCGTGAGTGTTCTCAACGAAATGTCCAGTCTGAGCAAATGCCACTCCCACATCGGATGCAAACGCCACCCATGGAAAGGGTAAGTGAGCATCCAAAGCATCTTTGACAGTGGCCAGAATGTCTGTCAAATCCACTCGTCCACCAGGTTTCTTTTCGGCACACTTGACCAAGTTCGACAATGACTCCAAAGAAACGCGTGGAACCTGGTGTAAAATGAGCGGCTTTTGCAAAGTCTCTGCCACAAACTCTTTGACGGGCTTCACCACATCGTCAATGCCAGTAGACATCACAATCGCGATGCGCTGCAATGTTTGCTCCTGACAGATATGCAACCCCCTATCAGTAGAAACATTGGTAATATTCACTGTTGGCTGACATCAATGACACAACACGATGCTGCATGCCGACATGAGACCCTGCACTACGTTGCTAATGTCCAATATGCACATTGCATTTTGAACACTGGACTGGGCTTTATAATCATCAGATATCATCAGGATATCTGAATTGTCGCCGTCATCATCACCGCCATGGCTGTCATCATCGTTGGCTGTCCTCCTCGTCGACATCTTCAGCGTCTCCGAAGTCTACTGAAGTGGCAGGGGTGCTCATGTATGTGGAGCAAAGCAGTTCTGCAAGCTCCAAAGCCGTATGGCCACGCTTGGAAGTTGAAGACTTGCCCTTGTGCTTCACATCCGTCTCCGTGACCTCCACCGAAAAGGACTCATTGCACTTGATGAGGATGTTCTGAAGTTCCACCCTCAATGTGCTGTACGCCCGGCAATCGGTCCCATTGACACAGACTTTGCCCTGAAACAAGAACTCTAGGAAGATCCCCATGCAGAAGGAGAAAGATGCAAGCCTGCCCGGCTTCATGAGGGTATCAAACGATGCAGTCAGCATTGCGGGAATCTTGGAAAGATCGTCGCCCGCTTCATTGAAGTCCAAGTAGTACGAAGCATACTTCAAAGCTTGCAAGACCTCGTCCAAAGCTGTGCAAGATCTCGTGTCACCATCCTCTTCCCCCTTGACCAAACAAGAATAGCAAGCCTTTTCTCCGGAGCTGTAGCCTGCAAACTGAGACCTCTTCTGGGCAACTTTGGAACGCTTGGCTGCATGCTGTTGCGCGTCTTCGCCTTGCAGGCCATCTGCTTCACCATCATCCGTAGCTTCAGCACAATCGAAAGCCTTTCTCTTTTTTTCAGCGCTCGGGCAGGTCATGTCAACATCTTGAGCAGCAGCGTCACCATCAGCATCCTCATTCTCCTTCCCTTTTTCAGCCGGGGACGGGGGCGGCGCGTTGTCAATCTTGATCACTGTGACTGTGTCCCTGACTTTCTTCTTCAACTCGTCCACCCGACTGGCTTTTCCAGGTGCAATCTGTTTCAGCATCTTCTTGGTAGCCACTGCGCTCTTCATGGGAAGGTTGACCAAATTCATGAGCTGACTGGATTCTTGCCCTGGTTTCTCAAATGCCCAGGAGAACGTGCGTTCTCGCCCTGTATTCAAAGTAGGCACCTTTGCCAACAGTGTGAAGTGTGGAGGAGAAAACGCAATAAATCACTCGCACGGCACAGTGACATAAGAAGTTCAATAAGTCACATTCACAATGCCTTGCAAATGCCAAATGCAAAAACAATTTCAAGCTCGAGAATCAAGAAGCAAGACAACGACGAATGACAACCGATGGTTTGGCTGTTATTTGTTGAATGGGTCTGTTCATCGTGAGCTACGTAGCGGTGACGTTACATTGATTGTCGCATTGAAACTGTGACAGCATGATCCTTGTGCCCTCACGGAATGCGAGCTTGGGACCGGACACAATGCTTCAGAGCTTCCAATGTCACTACACCCATGACATCTTTCGTGTAATGCTTCTTCATGGCTTCCCGGACAAGAAGGGTAATGGTGTGCATCTGATTGATGCAGGACTGCTGATCGACAAACTGCCGAAGGAAATCAACGTGACAATTTGCCCAACGCACAAAGTCATCGAAAATGCCCAATCGGTGCAACTGGTTCACCACCGACCTAGGACTGAACTGGACACAACATGTAGTATAAAGCTATAGGAAAGGAGAGTATATATGGTGTTATATTTGTAAATATATGTGTTTATTCATATATCTCAGCTTTTGGTTTATACTTATTTGAACCTCAACTGAACCCCCAGGGCCCCCAAGCACTGGTTAGACAGACGTATCTCTGAAGAAAATCAGCAACTCTCAGAAGATGTGGCTGCCTTCTGTTTAACTGGCTGAATTGGCTGAATGATTTAATGGTTTCAATTGCCAGTGCCTGCTTCTGGACTCCCACTGCTCTGAATCTCCTGTTGAAAACTAGGCTGTGCTGCAATGAAGGTGTCCCAGCACAAGGCAACTGAGTCTATGACAGAGTATTCTTGTAGGACTCCCAATTTCTGAAGTAGCCATGGTGATTTGCAGATGCAGCTTGCGACACGACAAAGTGCTCATACAAAGATTGATATTTCGGATTGCTGGTTGTGACGCCTGAATTGAACGCCTCCGCTTTCCACTCCGCTTGCAAAGACGATGCCTCGGCAAAGAAATCTAAAAAGGATGTGCCCGAACCTCCGTGATATTGGTTCAGTATGTGCACCACCTTGGAGAAGATCGGATCAGGCGTGTTCCACTTCAGGGTCTGGACCTTCTTCAATCCGCGTTCTTTGGCCATGATCACATTTTTGTGATTTGGTTGTCCATCTGGAGCGTCCAACCGATAAAAGGCTTCTGCGCGATGGTTGTACGCGCCAAGGTGAACTGGTAGCTTCTTCTCTGCACTGCTCCAACGCACCAATGCCTGTCCTGAATGGGAAGACACAGTGGGCTGCATTAAGAATCATTCATACAGCCACACAAGCTTGGCAGCTTGACCACAATTCACAAGGAGCGCAGGCATATGATGCTGAAAATTGACAAACAACAATCTAGTTGACTCCTTGCCCACAGTCTGGAAGGCAGAGGCCAAGATCAAAATTCACATGGATATGTGAGGAAAGCGATAAAACCGGTGGTCGGTAAGCTTACACTGTATTCTATAGAATATATAGAATAAACTTTCGTCAATACCTGCATGGAAAACTCATCGCAGTCTGGAAAGCAAATGAAACACCACCATGCCTGAGACTGCTTGAGAAAGACCATCATCAATGATTTTGCGCATGTAGGCCTGGACAGTTCCTTCCTGAATGTTGCGAGAGAGAGGACTGCGCACCATTGCTCGCAGATTTTCACCTTCAGGTGTGACTGTGTACCAAGAGAGGTCAACCAGGCCATCACCATAAAGCTCAAGAATGGAATCCAAAAGCGCTGCCCCAGACAAAGAGCAGCCAAAGAGCTCATCAACTGTCACTGCAGGGTGAAATGGATCACATCCATCAGGAAGAGGCTGGCCAGGCTTCCAATTCGCCAGCATCCTGGCTCGACAAAAAGCCTTCTACGTCCAAGAATTTTCGAAGGGCAGCGAAACCCGGATTGCTGTCACAGCCACGGGACAAACCGGGGCAGCTACACTGAAAGAGTTTCAAGTCAGTGTGCGTAAAATGAAGCAGTTCGGGGTTTTATCGTGATTGCAACTGCAAATTTGTAGTAATCGATGTTGCATTCATTCCATTCCATTGCCTTGATTGCATATGTCTGTTCAAGCACATGTCACTGTGCAATTCAGCACAAGTTTGAGTCTGAGAGAACTGGCTGCAACATGGGAACTTGTTGCAGTCAGAGACCAACGAACTGTTTGCCTGCAGCTCGAATGAGAAATTTCGGAAAATTACCAAGAACAAACCGTCACTCGGGTGTCTGCACGTAGGCCCTTGCAAATCAAACCCACTTGCAATCTCAAAAGAACTCGCCAAAGAATCAATGATTAACTACAAAGGTGCTCGAAATCCAATGCAGCACACTTTGGGTCAGCAACCCCGGAAGATACAAGACAGACACATGGCAATGACGATTTTTTTGGCCCGGTCTATCATCTATGTCTGCTGCCGGCAGTCAGCTGCCCTGGTTTGCATGCACCGAAACTGTTCCATCAAATCGCCACTGGTCTAAATTCTGGCTGACTGGTCGTCTGTGCCCTGCCTGCCACCACTGGGGCCAGTAAGGTTTTATGACATTTGCATTCGGTCAACAACCATCCAACACAAAGCGCTGGTCAAATTTGGCAACTCTACTGTGAAATTCTTTTTCGCTTTTCCCATCAGTGGCAAGAGTAAGCTCTCAGCTGGGCAATGCCAAGAAGAATCTGGGGAGAAAAAAATCGATTCTTTATTTCAATTGCCATCTACATGAATCTAGGTTGTGTTGCTGTTGTCGCAAAGAGAACTTTTCATCATGGCATCCACTTCCACCCGAGAGAGCAATGAATCGAGCATTGCATCAATGAAATCGAACTGCAAAGATATAGTCAGCCGCAAACACAAACTGAATTCGATTCAAACTGGGTAAGGCTCACTGGCATCCGAAATGAAATAATGTTGCCTATGGACCTGTGGGCATGAAATCAGCTGTAAGACAAAACAAGATGATGTTGTTATTGTTACTGATGTTGTTGAAAAGTTGAGGCTAATATTCTGCGAATCCAGGATGACGCGTTGACACAATGACGTCACATCATGGGATCATGGAAAAATTGTTCGAGTTGGTGTTTACCAGCCGACCAACGAGTCAACAAATTGCCCACAGACTCCAGGATTCCAAGCAACTTTAGAGCCTGACAACGACAATGACTACAGAATTCTTGCCCGCTTGGTGCCATGCAGGACCAATGGATCAACAAGTTTTGAAAAGAACAGAACACCCCAAAGCAACACGAGCATGGTCTTTTATTCAGGGGCAATTGGAGCACCTGAGCACTTGAACACTAGAAAAAATGATATCTTGACGTCTTGATTTGCAGAGGTCCAGCGGGCGAACTTGCATGCAGCGAAATGGAAATGTTGAAATGGAATTGCGAAACACCAAAACGCACCACAAAGTGGTCAGGCACATGTGGACGCTGCTACATGCGCCAACCATCGACCAATTGATCCCTTCGTCGGAACAAAGCAGGCTTGAACTTGCCTGCAAACAAGATGTACTTACTGCTGAACCAACCTGGGAAAGTATCGAAAGCCGGAAGAAGACTTGGCAAAGAAAAGTAGAGAGTCTTTGAAGATTGCCCTCAAGCTCTCATGCAGCTCACACTTGCTCAGAAGCGCACCCCACCAATCGGAGCCAATGATCGCTGCCACCACGAAAACGCCAAGCTTTCACTCACGCTCCCAAGCCACCCAAATTGACGAGACGCAGTGCCTGTCTCACCGTGCACTGCTTCCTTGGGACCGTAGTAGCCGGCTTCACCTTCTTGGGATCAAACGGAATCTCGCGCCGTGTCCTCTTTGTAGCTGGCATTTCTTCGATACGAAGCTGATCTCGTTCCCTAAGAGCTTGAGGCGGATGTTGTCCTGGACGAAGACCTGTGTCCATCGCAATCTGAGGACATGCTTGCTTTCCTCGCAACCTCTTTCTCTTCCTCTGCTGTTCATCACACACTGCTCGCAAATAAATTTGTCTCTTTTGGTCCGACATCAGCTGTCTGGATAGGCGAAGTCCTTGAAGCAAATCCTGAGAAGGGGCGATTGCAGTCTGACGGTCTCGTCAAATTGAGCGAGTGCGGCAGATGAAACAGGCTGCAACACGGAGGAACACACGCAACATGTTTAAGTCTGAAGCATGCTCTACTGTTGACTTGCTCTGTCAGGTAATTACATGTCAAGCCTAGCTGTTTCACATCCAAACTATTACCAAGTCCAAGAGTCTGGTATGGCCTGATGTTTCAAGCAGACTAAGCTGTGAATCTGAAGGACAGTCATTGGGAAGGTATGCATGGAATTTCCAGCTTGAGCACCAACATGCCTGCCCTTGCGGTCTGCCCGCGCAATGTTGAAGGAGCAAAGTTCCCTCGCATGTTCTGGATCTCTCAAGTTGAACATGCCCGGGATGACAGGAAACCCTTGGGTTGCCAGCAGCTCTGTAGGAAGCAGCCAGCGGTTTGCATCATCAAAGTAGAGCAACCCACAGTTGCGAATCAATGTTGCCAAAGCCCAAGGTGTTGATGTGGCCCCAAACCCAGACGTAGGATTCTGGTTGAGCTGGTAGACATGTCCTGGGTTTGATGCCTGATAGGCCTCAAGATGATCTAACTCAGTTTGGGTCAGCGCACACTTGAACACATCTGGGTCATGGACATCAACATCTTCTTTTCCATGTGATATTGAAGAAGGACGCGACATCGCCCATTGAAGCTCTGCAGCGGCTTCATTCTGCAGGACGCCATTCTGATTCATCTGCATGAAGAAGTATTCCTTCCAACTCCATGAACACGCTCGGTAAAATCTCTTCGAGAAATCCGCAAGCGGGGAAATGTCCTGAAGAATCTTCACCCTGTGCTTGAGCGATATGAATTGGCGCTCTCTGGCCTCCAGCGGAAAGTGCAGGGATGAATATACCCTGGCAGTCTGAGTCTGCAATTTTTGGTGATAACATCCGGGAATTGAAAGAATGAACACAGGCCCCTTGACTTGAACTTGAAAGTTTGGAATTTTTGTGACCTTGTAACTAACCAAATCACATCACGACCCGGTTGCACAAGGTTCAAATAAGCACGGAATAAAAATCACGAAAAAAAATGATTTGTGATGGACCTTTGCTGAATGTAGCTTGTAACCACCTTGCCTGCGGAACACCAAACCAGCATGCATCCAGGTTCAAGACATCCATCCAGTAGAGCCGGTAGAGGAATCTCTTCAGGATATCACATGGGAACGTTGGAACGTTCTCCTGTAATATGGATGGCTCTTGGAGGTCGAGCCGTTGTGATATCCAACTAAGGAGATGTACGACATTGGGGTCTGCAAGAGACAAGCCAGCACCTCGTTTGGAGTGCGCAGTGCATGATGTTCCGGACAAGTGTCGCCTAGCGACCTTCACTGCGCACTTGCGATTGTGGCGCAGGCAATGTGCCACCCGAGTGGTGGCTGTTCCAGCAGAAATTCTTGGCGCTAAAACTTCCACTGCCATTGTTGGCTGCTGCTTCAATTGCTCAATCACTGCCTTCAAATCTGCCTGCCAAAAGTCACTCATGTCACCGAAGATGCAGGGCATATCAGACTGGTCTGTGTGGTCATTTTTGTTCCGCTTCATGTCAAGGAGTAGAAGCTCTTTCTGCGCTTCCTGGTTCCACTCAATACTGAACAGGGTTCGAGTCTTTGGGATCTGAGTTGCCAACCGGCTTTCAAGGCGCCAATGAAGACAGTTCATTGCAACTTTTGGCGCGTCCACGCCAGAAAACGCTGTGGAGACCGTATCTCCTTCCATCCCCGACACGAGGTCCGTCAATTGCCGGGAATCTTCCAGCTCATCCAAGCAATAATCCCAAAAGGACATAGAATCTTCAAGACTGTGAGCCACCTTCCCAGCTTCATTACCTCCAGTGACATCGAGCTCCGGACCCGGATCATAAGGCCCACATTCATCACTAGAATCAAGCTCAAAAAGCCCAGGAATCATCCCAGGTCCATGGGAAGATGTGTACAAGGCATCATGCTCCTCTTTGTCAGCACTGCCAGAGCTGCTTTCAGCTGATCCCGCTTCAGCCGGTTCATGGCTTCCACGTGGATCTGGGTCTACATTGGTCTTCTCAATTCCTTCTGCCGGTGCATTTGAGAAAGCATGGAGCTTCTGTGGACCATGTTCATTTTGATTCGGAGGATGCATGTTCTGATCATGACTCTGATAATCTTTGTTCATTGTCGTGGCGGGGCTTTGATCTTGTGGTGCAAGAGTATCATCCAACAAGGTTGCGGACACTTGTGGGGGCATGGTCGTCATTGATGCCTGCTGGTCAAGCCCCTCCATCGACTCCTTCTCCCCCCCCTTGGTGTCCACATGCTTCCCGTGATCTCCTTGTTCTTTTCCCCCACCTGCATGACCATCACTGCCGCCTCTGAGACTACCTTGATCTTTTGGGCTCATTGCAGCTGGTTGGGATGCCTGCGGGTTCGCAGGCGGATGATTCCCCAGATCATCTGTTGCAAACGTAGCTGTACCATGACCACTTTCTTGACCAGGTACAAAGCAATCAGCTTTCTGGGATCCATCATCTGGCTGCACTTTCGATGTCTTGGATTTGTCAAGTTCTTTTTCGATAGCCCTGAGGATCTTGGACTCCTCCTCTGAATCTGATAAAACTTTGCACTGGTCATCCGTAGCATCAGTCTGGAAGGTCGTGGGACGTTCTGGTTGACTGGAGCTAGGTTTGCTCTGAGTTTCTGCATGCGCAATACAGCCAGGATGCCTGACAAGCTCGGTATGGTGATGAGGATGATCAGGACAGGGAGATGGCATTGCATTGCTTTCTGAATCTACTTGCTGTCGCGCGAAATGTTCCATCTTGGTTTACTGCCCTACGCTGGTTGCTGAAAGCTTGTTGGCCTTGCTGGGATCACCAACACCCGTGGAGGCTGGTAGAACATCATCTTTTGCATTCTTCATGTCGCCTTTGCTAAAGCGAACCCATGCTCCCTGTTCCTCAAGTTGGAAGCTTGGACTCATACAGACACAATGGATTGGTACGAAAACAACAACTTTCATTCTAGTCTGCGAGCGGCGCCGTGATGATGATACAAAGGTAACGGAGAAGTTCCCACAGGAAATGTTAAACGAAAAAACACAAACACACACAGAGACACACAGCACACAGGACGTGGACGATGAAAAGAATCAGAGAAAAGGAACGAAAGGAGAGTGCGGAATTCGGAGTGTACAGATTGGATCATTTCTCCACTTGAAAGCCCCTTTGCGGCAGCCCCCTTCCCAGAAAAAATATTTTTACTTTGAGTGATCCCCAACCTTACACACTATTCTGACATAGTTTCTGACATACCATCTGGAAGTATTTACGGTTATTTTATTTTGACACTATCTGGCACCTATTCTGACATTCTTTCTTTCATTTATTCTGGCATTCTATCTAGCATCTAGTCAATGTCTAGTCAAGCATTCATTCTTATTCATTCTGGCATTCTTTCTGGCATCTATTCTGACATTCTTTATGGCATCTATTCTGACACCTGTTCAACATTCATTCTGGCATTCTATTTGGTATCTCTTTTGGCATTCATTCTGGCATCCCATCTGGCATCTATTCTGGCACTCTATCTGGCATTCTAGCTGGCGTTCTGCCTGGCATTCTATCTGGCATCTGTCCTGACATTCTCTCTGACATAGGCAGTGCGACTTCAACATAAGCGCCAGACTCGCGGTTGTCGCAGTTGAGGTCCTGCCGTGCGACTGAGATCTGGAGCAGTGCTCCCTGAGATGTGGAGCTCGCGGTTGAGGCCCGGCAGTCAGTGCCTATAGGCCCTACTGAGATCTGGAGCTCGCGGTTGAGGTTGGGGCCCGGCAGTGCACACTGAGATCTAGAGCTTCGCGGTTGAGGTCCGGCAGGGAGGAGGAAGAGGAGGAGAAGGAGGAGGAGGAAGTAACTCTGATAAAACCCAGAGACCCTCACCTGGAAGGTGGGGAACAAACAGGTCAAGAGCCAAGAATCGTTGTGCCACTTGATCCAGCATGGGGTCTGCAACTTCACGATGTCTTTAAACTTCCAGCCGTATACGTTGCCGCCTTCCCTTTTCCACCCGACAAGCATTTTCTGCAAATGATCATTTGGCACCCTGTGCTCATCGAACAATGTCGAAATTTCGTTTGGATTGATCGTAACATTGCGAACAAATTTCATGTGGCCTACAATCTTCAGAACAGTGGCTCCATTGGCATTCTTTCCCTGCCCTGATGCCACAATGAAGACTGTTTCCTCAGATTTTACGCAACGGACATTGTGGCTACGCACATCCATGGTTTTGCAGCCACTTGCGAAGAGATCTGCCCATTCAGGCTTCAGCAAGAGACCGCGTTCCATCGTGGAGAAGATGAAGGTGGGGCCAGGCTAAGAGCACGAAGGAAAGCAAAAAGAAACAGGAACCCTCTCTAAATTCTTGAAGTTGAAAGAATCCGTGGGGCTGGTGTTGTGATGTGGCAATACAAAGCTGGCAAGAACAAACACAATTAGATATGTCACCTGTGTGTCTACACAGAAACCAACCCCTGCCGTTTATTCTTGAATTGTGTGTGCAGTCCCATGTGCAAATTTGGTCAAACCATCAGTACCATCAGTGGCATCAATGGAAAACTGAGAGATAGGTCCTTGCGCACATGCTGGCCTGGATGTCTGAGCCGGCGACAAATGCCAAAACAATGTACCGAGCACACTCCCACTCATCAGTTTGTCTCTTGCAAATCTCTCCGGACAAAAACATGCAGTTTTAGATCTGCCACAAATACACGGTTTAGATTAGAAGCTTGAAAAATGTACATTCCCCTGTCTTGCTGCATTCATTCGTCTCTGGTCAACAGGTTGCACCCGCTGCAAATTGCAAAAATCTTTCACCCTCTGCAACGATAGGTCTTGCTGGTTCAACAACCCCTTGCCAGCCAAAGAAACATGGAGAGATTGACACATGGACAAAGCAGCTGTCAATGGCAACTGCATCTGTTCAGAAAATGCAATGGAATCACTGCACCACTTCGCAGTTTCCATGTGTAGTGTCACCTCAGTACAGCGCGTAATGAGAGTGCGCGGATTTTGTTCAAGAGAACAGCGCTTCCCAAACAACCACTACTAACACTACTACAAACATGTTCTTTTTGTAAACACAATGTTTCGATGGTATCCTGAATTCGGCTGGCAAACAAAGAAATGGGAATGTCTCAACATGGAATTACTCCAAGCTATAGGTATTTTTTTCGACTAAAAAAGAAGTGCTTGGGCACGATGGAGCAACTGTTTTGTGACTTCCCCGAATGTCAAACACAATATCTGTTTCCGATACAGCAGTAATTCAAAGAACTACATCTGTTCTTCAACTCAAAGACAACATGATCAATGAAGAAGAAAATCTCGCAGGGAGTGAAAAAAACTGGGTATTTCGATTTCAAAACTTGGATCAAATACATGCGATTTCAGGGATGGATCCCTGAAACTGGCCATCCCTGCTCCTGATTCGGGGATGGATCCCTGAAACTGCCCCCCTAGGCCTTGATTTCAGGGATGGATCCCTGAAACTGGCCATCCCTGCTCCTGATTCGGGGATCGATCCCTGAAACTGCACCCCCTAAGCCTTGATTTCAGGGATGGATCCCTGAAACTGGCCATCCCTGCTCCTGATTCGGGGATGGATCCCTGAAACTGCCCCCCTAGGCCTTGATTTCAGGGATGGATCCCTGAAACTGGCCATCCCTCCTCCTGATTCGGGGATCGATCCCTGAAACTCCCCCCCTACCCCTTGATTTCAGGGATGGATCCCTGAAACTGGCCATCCCTGCTCCTGATTCGGGGATCGATCCCTGAAACTGCACCCCCTAGCCCTTGATTTCAGGGATAGATCCCTGAAACTGGCCATCCATGCTCCTGATTCGGGGATCGATCCCTGAAACTTCCCCCCTACCCCTTGATTTCAGGGATGGATCCCTGAAACTGGCCATCCCTGCTCCTGTTTCGGGGATCGATCCCTGAAACTGCCCCCCTAGGCCTTGATTTCAGGGATGGATCCCTGAAACTGGCCATCCCTGCTCCTGATTCG
>Ga0126342_10012205_pt1 | contig 15337 bp, 9 predicted proteins | sample Cyp1metagenome_FD_92528 | JGI IMG/M metagenome (GOLD analysis project Ga0126342, IMG submission 92528) | Coral microbial communities from Lord Howe Island, Old Settlement Bay, Australia - Cyphastrea 1 metagenome | ecosystem: Host-associated > Invertebrates > Cnidaria > Coral ...
ACGACCTATCAAAAACAGGAGGTTTTGGCCGAAAAATGCCCCCCCCCCCCCAGGTAAACCTGTAACCTTTTACGAGTGCCATCCGGAAGATCACGCCCCAGCACCTTCGGTGCGGGCGGATTTTATTATATAAATTATGGATAATTATGGGATGTCCCTTCCTGCCTGTGCTATATTAAATCATCTTCACCTTCATCATTCTAATCCTCAACATCTTTTTCTTCCTCGCCTTCAAAATTCATAAGGCGCGCCCGACGGGATGGAGTGGATGGGGGCACCAAAATCCCGTAAGACCAGCTACGAAATCCGTAGAAGCCATTACGGCAACAAAAATCCCGTAAGACACGATACGGTAAAACCTCCTACATAACCAAAATACCAAAATCCGTAAGACCCCCTACGAAATCCGTAAGACCCCCTACGAAATCCGTAAGATCCCTTACGGAAATCTGTAGAAGCCATTACAGCAAAAAAGAATACCGTAATTAGTGCTACGGGTTGTGCCCCTGAGTAATAACTGCCTGCCCGTGGGGGCATCCGCATTTGTTGAGAAAAAAACGTTGAGTTGCCGATGCTTCCCTTTTTTTTGTGTGAGAAGGTATGAGGTGTTGAAGTGTGAGTTAGTTTGACAACCTTGTTGCTACTTCTTCTCCGCACCATTTTTTTTGGGGTTGTCCCTTCATCCACCCCGCTGGCAGGTCTTCTACATCAAGTACATTATAGCCATCAACAGCGTACTCCACCTGACCCTCAACACCTAGGTTCAGCCAAGGTTTTTAACCCTCAAATATCTTAATCATGATTTTTGGGCATAATTTATGGGGATAATTTCAACCTAAATTCTAAGGTAAAGTATTCCCAACAATTAACACCTGAAATACAGACCTGTATTGTATTCTACTTGTATTCTACTCATTTTAAATAGGATACTGACCTCTGCAGTGATTTGCAATTTTGCTGTTTGAAATCTAAGTTTTTGGAGGTGAAATACTAGTCTAGTATTTCCAGAAATGATAGGCAAAATATTTGCTAGTATTCCTACAGCAGTATTTCACTAATAATATTTAATAAATTATTATGAAAAATTACTATATTTTCTCATCAAAAAATATATGGTGTATTTCAACAAGGTCTTTATTCTCATAGTTGTTTATCCTGCTTAGTTATTTGTTTATCTATAGCCTTTTCTAATACATCCATTCTTGTACTAAACATTGGATTTTTAGATTTACAATATTTATCTATGATTTTATCTGGGTTATATATTATTATATATGATAATAATGTATTTACTTGAAAAGTCCATAAACAAATCATCATATCTATTGTCATCCCTTTCTTTAATTTAGATTAATTTAGTATTTATGTCAGTTTTCATCAACTTCAATACATAGCATTGTATTGCCTATAAGTTTCCTTATATCAACTCTTCTTTTTGTAGCACAACAGCCACCCTCTAAATCTACATCAAAAGATTTGTCATTTTTGAAGCCTTCATACTTCATACTTTGAAAATATATGGGTTGCTACTTAAAGTTCTTTTGACTTCTTCCTTACTGTTAGTGCTCTGGGGTCATCAGGAAAAATATTTACAAAACAATGGCAACAATATCCATTGAGTTTTCTGTTGCCTCTTGTTCTACATCCAGTGTTGTAAGGTGGATGAGTTGATTTACATATGTCACTGCCTCTACAGTCCCAGGGCATTTGTCTCTCCTTTTGTATTCCTTTTGTTATGTTCGCATATTTGCCCCCCTCCACATTCTTCGACATCTCAACTTCCAAACATGCTCCGACACTGAGGTGTTTTGTACATTTGACTTCCAAATGTGCTTCGCGCCACAACGGCGTGCACTTTTCCGACATCTCAACTCTCAACTTCCAAAAGGGGTCCGACCATGGTGTGTTTTGTACCTTTGACTTGGAAATGTGCTTCGCGTGCAACTTTTCATCTCTCATCTGACCACATGGCTCCGCACCCGCCGCTTTAGTGAGCCTACTTTTCGACCCTCCGGAGCTACAAATCATTGGAAAAACATAGTGTTTCGCGGCTTTCCTACCTTTTCGCGCACCTGCATCTTCTTTCTTCTGACTCTTCTGACTCTTTCTCTGACTCTTTTTCCATCTGTCCATATCGTCGGAAGTTTGACTTCTAAACTTCTTTCGATTATGTATATAATTTTTACGGATGAGATGGGTGAGATGGGTTGATGAGGTTGTTATGGTTTTATATGGTGATGCATGATGAAATGTATGCGATGAGGGTTGTGATGATTTTATTTGTTGATTATGCATGTGATGATGCGTGGTGGGGTTAGGCATTTAACTGGGGGCTGACACTCTCTACCTCTTTTGGGAGTAGCGACCCTGACAAGAGTTCGTGGCCCATGTGAGTAGGGAACAGCCACGGGTTTCATTAGGATTTAGGTTTTTTTCGGCCAATTTCTTTTGAGACATACAACGCGGAGTTGCAAGAAATTGGATACACCCTGTCTGTTTGCGCCCAGTCCGGACCACCTCCACCGCGACCGGTGAGACCTATTGCTGCGATCCTGGTTCCACTGTGGCCGAGGGCAGGACAAACTGAGTCTCAGACATAGAGGATTCGATGAATCAATGGGTGTAGTTTGCTGGAAGTCCATATGACGGTCATTTCGATGTTGGCTTCAGTGTTGGCCAAAGCTGGTGATGGAGTTCTCCCAGGCTCCACCAGCAACTGGTCGTGCAGCAAGCACAGCCTTGGCCTTGGACATTGACCCTTGTAGCCTGGGACTTGCAACTTGCAAAAATGTGTTATCATCAGACGCTATCTCAAGCGTTCCGACATATTTCCAAACGTAAGGGTGGGCACTGGGCCAAATATACCAAGTAATATATATATATATATATATATATACATATTATATAAAACACACATATATATATATGAAAAACAAACACACACACACACGATTTCCAGCAGTTTGACAACGAAGTGGCAGGCCATTCTTCCAATTCCACCATCGGACCGAAGAGATGAATGAACCAAACTGTGCCAGCTGTGCCAAGGGCCAAAGGAGACCGGTGAGACAACCCACAGGAGGTCATCAAAGGTCCGGCAAGACGTGGGAATTCTCAGAATTTGGGCAGGGTTGAAGCTAACAATACCCAGTACTTCCCAGTGGATTTAGGCATCCAGGAAACTCAGAATACAAGGAGGAGGAGGATGCCTTTCCAAGTTGCTTAGGATAATGTCAGTAATTTGACATTGAGTAAATTGATATGATGCTGCCCCACCATTATCCTTCAGAAAAAAATCCTTAATCGTTCCAGCTAACCTGGAACTGGATTGTTGTGGGAACCAATAGCGCCAGGACATCACTGAACCACCGCGATGAAACTCTCCATAGAACCATGGTGTCCATGGTGTCTTGATTGTTTTGTTTGGCCGCGTTCCCCAAATGGCATCGGCCACGCAGCCGCCCAGGACGAATCGCAAGCGGTTGTTACCCAAGGCCGATGAAAGGGCTGTCGAAACGCGACATTTCACGCACTGAGGAGCAACAGACTTGTTCCAGAAACATACATCTGTCAAATATTCATCAAATGTACTCAAACGTTGAAAAGAAACATCATTATGGTGCATCATGCTGTACCTTTGGTTGTTACACCGAGAGCAGTAGATTTTGTGGACCCCTTTGATGGCCGCAGCTGTTGGTATTCCATGTGCATGTGGTCATTATAACATTATGGCAGTACTACACTACAAGTAATTAGATTCATGATGTTCGCTATTCTTTAGACTTACGTGCTTTCACGCGGCTTCACATTCGCCTTCAAAGTGTTTGTTGGAAGTCACATGTTTATCTATTCAATCACGGTACGCATCGTCATGACAATCATGACATAGTTCCCTGCCTTCGCGCTATGAGCCAAAATAATGGCACCCACAAATCGAATTCAGGTAATTCAGGGAATTCAGGCCCTCAAAATGGTGATTTCTGTGTCACGACCAATGCATCATTTTTCATTCCCCAGTCTTGCGATTTCACCGCGCTGGCAGATGAATCGCTTGGATCCCTTAGCGGATCCACCTGCGTTGACTGAGTCTGACCTAGAGGTGCGGTGTTAGTGCGGATGCACGATTCACACGATGCTGATTGAGAATTGGGCTCACATTTTCATGTGATTGTACCTGTGTTCTCGCCATGGTGAGCCTTATGTATTAGAATTGATTAGAATTGAGCCGTTATCCTGACATATCCTGACATATCCTAAACTCTTATAGATGCTCAGGATATCTCAAGATATGCTCTAGCTCAGCATTCAGCTGTCTTGGTTGCTGGCACCGGCACCGGTGGATCCGCAGACGGGACTTCTGGACCTGGCCATGCGGGGCTTCATCCCACAGACGGCAGATCTGACTCCGGCCATGGAGCGAGGCACGGCTCACGCCCCAGGAATTAGTTGGACAGTGATTAAAAATGCTGCGATATATATATATATATACATAGACATAGTATAGTATAGTATCATATAGCCAAATGATATCAAATGATGCCAAAATTTGCGAACCGCTGATGGGTCTGGGAAAATGATCCTGTTGTCAGGCATGCCTTGCTTAATGCAGCAGCCAGCTGCCTTCTACGATCAGGCTGCGTCGTTCAAACACACGGTCTGTTTGAGCGTACCTGTGGATCTGAAAGGAGATGTTTGCTTAAAACTTCATCGCCTGGCTGTTAGTTTTGATTCCCAAAGCAGTGCGCAGTGCTTCTTTCGCGTGTGCTTCATGCTGACTCTGTTTGGATCCCGCAGGTGGTACCATGTTTCTTTATAGCCTGAAACTATGGGAATACAACACCTACTGGTTACTGTTGGTTGTTTCAACTATGTTTCTTTTCGATCTCTCATGATCCCCAAGTGACTTAATTTTTTTTGGATAGCTCAAGCACCAGATCTGCCCCTTTCACCAGGGCATGAAGCAGCTGCCGCGCTTAGATGAGGCTGAACATTTGGCGCAGGTGCGAAAAGGAACAGGTGATGGCAGCGAAACAGCTGTTCTTCGCTCAAATAAACAATCAAGTGGTGTTTTCTTGCTGGCAAATTATAATTATAGGATATTATAGGTACTCATTGGCTATGTAAGTTATATGTTTCCATTGTATCCCCATAGTGGTTGGTTATTAATGGTTACTAATGGTTATTATATTATACTGTATACTGTATCATATTGTATTGGAATATATTATATTACATTACATTACATTATTATATTATATTATGTTATGTTATGTTATATTATATTATATTATATCAGATATTTTCATCATTTTGTTTTACATTGTATCATTGTATTGCTTTATTTTATATTATATTACATTTTGTTTTACATTATACTGCTTTATATTATATTATAGTATGTTATATTACATTACATTCTGTTATACTATACTATACAATATTATTTTTTTTATTAAACTATATTATAATATAGTGTATATCATATATAAACATATATGTACATACTTCATATATATATATATATATTATACATATACCACATGAATGAAAATATGTGCATACCACACACACACATGTATATATATATATATACACAGTACATACTGTACCCCCAAATCTTCCCGGTGATATCGCCTTGCAGGTGAAACTGGACCTGCGCGCGCACATCTTGCGAACGCTTGCTCCACCTGAGGACCAGGGAATTGCTGCATTGAGGTCAGTGGCTGCCCACACATCGTTTTCACAGATATAGACACACGATCTATATACTCTATATACTAGTATGCGTGTATAATTGTGTCTATCTATATATATATATGGTATACATCCCACATGTGTAGTAAATCGATCATTACTTATTATGTAGATAATGCTATATTTTAGGATGATAGTTGATTGGCGAGTTCTAGATGGACACAGAGTAAGGAGTCCTTCAGCTCAATGGTGGGGAGGCTTTTGATGTTGACGTTGGGTATGGACCACCCTTTCAGGTTTTGTTGATGAGTCCGTTGCGCAACTTCAGTGCGATTCAGGCAGATGAGCTACTAATAGCCTACAACCATTTGCAAACAGGTTTTCACATAGGTTTTCATGGTTTAATTAATGCAAGGATTGACGCATTTTAGTTTCAGTGGAAAATGACGTCCTCCAGGAGATCCCTGCACAGAGTGACTCTTTCAAGGCCTCTGATTCGGAAGGAAATAAAACGGGGGAAAATATGATGTACTCCCTTCAGACAAAAATTGACATGTGGGCCTGGAAGAGGATTTTTCTGATGAGCATGGCATTTTTGTTGTGTCATCTTTGTATTCTTGTGGTGTAAACTCTAAAACGGAACCAAGAGTGGACCAAAGACCATGCTATACCATGCTTTTGCGCAAGTGGAACATAAAGAGTACTGCTGACGAATGAGATCCCGATCCCTTTTGATGACCTCCCACTAGTCATAAGATGTTTTTCTATCTACAGTAACATGTGAGAGTGGTTCAATCCAGTCCACAGATCAATCGACCTTTCCTTCGATGCATTTTCTACTTCAGCATCATCTTGATCAAGTGATGATTTCCAGCTCCACAATTTGGTAGACCCTGCAGACTAGAAAGCAATACTTGCAGAACTTACATGCATACTACTAGCGAAAGAAGTCGTGACTGCCAGGCTCATCCTCGGCTACCGCCCCTGTATGGGCACTTGGAATCCAAGCGACATGTGCGATGCAGCAAATGGTGGCACAGCTGCTTCAGACTCTTTCTTGAGAAACCTTTGAGCCACTTTAAACGCCACGCATCAGTGCAGAGCACAGATGCCACTGACATATTATGAAATGTGCGTATTGCAGCATAGAAATAGTATGTCATGATGTGGGCTTCTACCATCCTCTGCTTATCTCTGTTGGTACTCTCCATATTTTCCCAGCCATGGGATCGACCCTCGGCCTAGGCCTGGGCGACCGCCAAACGCCATGCCCGCAAGTGCAATGAAGCTTGACGGCAGGTGATACATGGTGATACAGAAAGCTAATGTCGATTTTGATATACATTATCTATCATTATCTTATATGTGTCGTATAATTATAATATATAAAGATAAGATAAGATAAGTGTCTATTTTAGTATATTTCTCTATCAGGTTCTCGTATTTGCATGGAGTCCATTTAATTCGCTTCTTCCATTTTGAGGCCCGCGCTTCCCTCTGGCCCTGGTGCCGGATCAGTGGCGGAGGCAGCTAGGAAGTGCGAGTCCTTCATCAAGCGACCAGTTTGACCATCGAAGCCAATTTGTTGCACTACCCAGTCAGGAGCATGTGGAAGAATTGTTTTGCCCCCCACATACCCCACTTGCCATGCGAGGCCTATGGCACTTTCTGTACAGAGCTCTTGGAAGCTGTGGACGTGGCAGACCTTTCTGCAGAGGCAGGAAATGCGGGGTTGGCAACTATCAAAACTCCCATTTCCAGAGGTTTGCGATTGAGAACATGACCCTCAAATAGGCACACCCTCAAATAGACGGACTTTTATTTGTAACGAATCAAATCCCTGTTGTCTCCCACCAATGGGTTTGTTGGAACAATGATCCTGTTCCCCTGCATCACAAGGTCCCGGCCTTGCCTCCACCACCTACACAGGCGCTGGGAGTGTAGACTGGACGTTATTACACTATCTGACAGTTGTGTTTTATGATGTTTTATGACATTTATACAATGTGTCGCAGTTTGCACGGAGAAATCCTGGGCCTGGTTTAGAGGCATTTAGAGGAAAACATAGAGAGTGTGTGTGTGTGTGTGTGCGTGTTGGTAATCCAAAGGCTTGGATAGAGCATAGATTTGGGCCGGTTGCTACCAAGGTCACTGGATTCCCTTTCCAATCATTTATGTTTGGACACTGGAGGCTAGATTAACAGAACTAGCAGGCGCTATCTTCCGCCCTTGGTATTCTCCAGTTGTTGGGTGTGGGTGCCAGAACATGGCCTCACACTTGGCTCCGCTGCTAGCTATGCGTTTTCCGCTGACACCAGCATCCTCAAAGAGGTGTTTTTTTTTTGTGGCACAAAGTATCTAGAGAGCGCGGGGGGCGCTCCCTGGCAAATGTTGCATCGCTAGTGCAGCAGAAGGCGCATTCCTGCAGAGCAGGCTCCGCCAAAGTATACACATATACTGTAACATATGTGTGTATAATATATAGGAGGACCACTCGCTTGTACACATGAGTTTCCCCGCTTGTACACGTGACTTTCTCCTCGCTTGTGCACCTGAAGTTTTGCTGCAGGCATGGTACGTTGTCATAAAAGTGTGATAGTAGGGGAAGCGACGATCTTACCGTGTAGCAGCAAGTATGTCGAACATAAACCAGAAGATCTAACACCGTATGTAGCATGACGGCTTGCTGCGATTGTTCTCCAACATGTTTAAGCATTGATGACTGCTTGGACTTCTGAACTTCCACCCGTTAACCTTTCAGAGTGTCGTGAAGAGAAGATCTTACAGAGTAGCATCAAGTGTGTATGCACATGAAACAGAAGATCTAACACTGTAGCCTGTAGCATTTCTGCAATTGCAATCCAACATGTCTAGGCATTGACTGCTGCTTGCCCATTGCTTTGTAGGGCAGAGGGGGGGAAGATTTAAATTGTAGGGCAGAGGGGCGGAGGTTTAAACAATGTCTTAGCATGCTGATCAGTGCTTTGTAGGGCAGAGGAGGGGAACATTCAAATAATGACCTAGCATGTGGCCCACTGCTTTGTACGGCAGAGGGGGGGGAAGATTCAAATCATGACTTAGCATGTAGCCCATTGCTTTGTAGGGCAGAGGGGAAGATTTGAATAATGATTTAGCATGTTGCCCATTGCTTTGTAGGGCAGAAGCGAAGAAGATTTTAATAATGACTTAGCATGTAGCCCATTGCTTTGTTGGGGAGAGGGCGAAGTATGTGTGCGCAAGTGAGGGGAAAGTATGTGTGCGTGTGCGCAAGTGAGGGGATGTGCGCAAGTGAGGGGAGAGTTGTGTGCGCAAGTGAGGGGTTTGCCAATATATACATGTGTATAAATACACATGTATAAATAAATAAATATAAATAAATAAAATAAATATATATATATATATACACATAATATGTACATGCAGGCACACACACGCACACATATATATATATATTATGGCCTTCCCCTTTCGCATTTTCGCTTTGAGGCAGAGATCGAGGCGGCGGCCGTCACCCGGATCTCTGCTTCGTGGCGGGGGTGCTGCCAGCGGAGAAGGCGTGGCTGGAGCTTGGTGTAGACTCCCTAAGGTGTTGTATCTATCTTTGTATATGGAGGTTTCCTGAAATAGGGATACCCCCAAATCATCCATTTTAATGGTATGTTCTATCATAAACCGTCCATTTGGGGGTACCCCCATTTATGGAACCCCCCATATATGTATATACGGGATATATGTATGACATATGACTTAGATATGAATATGATGTATGTGATATGTATATGGCCAAAGGAAGCTTAGTTAGAAAATTTCCGAGTGGACAATTGTCTGTCATGGTCGGGATTTTCCACCATCATGTCAACCACATCATCATGTCAACCACATCATCATGTCAACCACCCATCATCAAGTAGTTGGGAAGTGTGACAGCTCGGAAGCGTGTGAATTCAGGGCTGAAAGCGCCCTCGGGCGCGAAACCTAGTGTTTTTTCCATTCTGCACGCAGGAGGCGTTTTTTTATTTTCGAAAAAGCAGCCACTTGCAGCCACTTGAGCAGCCACTTGTAGCCAGCAGCAAAATTGTCAATTCCAGCCGGGGCACATTTTTCACCGGAGAATTTTCAACACTCTCCGGTGGAAGGCGCCGGAAAAGTTTGATTATCCTCCGGTGGAAGCCAAGTGGCTGCAAGTGGCTGCACTGTTCAAGTGGCTGTTCAAGTGGCTGTTCAAGTGGCTGCTCTGGGCAAGTGGCTGTAAGTGGCTGCTCTGGGCAAGTGGCTGCAAGTGGCTCCAAGTGGCTGCTCTTAGCTTTCGCTTGGGACTTCCAGAAGGCTCTTGATGCTACGCTCTTAACTCCAACACGTTCTTGATGCTGCTCTCTGGGCTTTCTTGTGGAACTTCCAGCAGGCTCCTTCAAGTTACGCTCTTAATGCTAGGCTCTTCATTCCAACATCCTCCATGCTCTTGACTTCACGCCCCTAACTTTCTCTTGACACATTTGTGCTCTTGATGCTAGCCTCTTGGCTTGCCCTTGGAATTTGAAAGCGCTTTTGATGCAACGCTCTTAGCTCCAACACACTTCTGATGCTACGCTCTTTTTCTGGCTCCTGAAGCTGTCCGGCAAGCTCTTGATGCTACCCTCTTAACCTTCTTATTGGGACGCTCTTAACCTTCTCCTGGAAGATTCCAGCATGCTATTGATGCTTGCCTCTTGGCTTTCTTTTTCCTTGGAAGTTCAACGCTCTCTTGATTCTATGTTCTTAGCTGGTTCTTGGTACATACCAGCATGCTGTTCGTGCTACGCATTTAGTTTTCCCTTGGAACTTCCAACACGCTCTTGGTGTTACTCTCTTAACTGTCTCTTGGGCTTTCCAGAAAGCTCTTAATGCTAAGCCCTTAACTCGAACATGCTCTTGATGCTACGCTCTTAACTCTTAATCTTCTTTTGAACATTTTTGAACCATTCATTCTCTTGATGCTAGTCTCCTGGCTTGCCCTTGGAACTTTGAAAGTGCTTTTGATGCTACGCCCTTTTCTTTGCCTGCAGCAGTCCGCCAAGCTCTTCATGCTACGCGCTTAACTTTTTCTTAGAACTTACAACACTCTCTGGTGTCTGAGCCTTCCCCTGGAACATTCCAACATGCTCTTGATGCTACTCTCTTAGCTTTCTTTTTGGCCTGCCAAAACGCTCTTAATGATAAGCTCTTAGCTCCAACGCTCTCTTGATGCTCGCTCTCAACCTTCCGTTGAAAAATCATGCTTTTGATGCTGGCCTCATGACTTGCCCTTGGAGGAATTTTGAAAGCACGTTTGATGCTACGCTCTTAACCCCACACTTCTGATGCTACGCTCTTTTCCTTCTCCTGAAGCAGCCTGGCAAGCTCTTGATGCTACTCCACGACGGGCTCTTAACTTCCTCTTGAATTTTCCAACACGCTCTTACTGCTAGGCTCTTGATTCCAACATGCTCTTGAACATTCGGCAAGCTCTTGATGCTGCGCTTTCAACTTTCTTTGACTTGTTCATGGGATGTCGAAAGCCTTCTTGATGCTACCCGCCTAGCATTCTCTTGGAGCATTCCAGCGCGCTCCTGACCCCACACTGTTAACTCCGACGCGCTGTGAATGTTACCCTCTTAACTTTCCCTTGGGCTTGCCAACTCTCTCTTGATGGTAGGCTCCTAACTTTTTCTTGGAACATTCTGCCGCACTCTTGATACTACGCTCTTGGTGCTGGCCTCCTGATTCGCTCTTGAAATTTAAAGGCTCTCTTGATGCTGGACTCTGAACTCCCACGCGCTGACGCTCTTGATGATGCGCTCTTCCGTTTCTCTTGGCGCGAATGGCAAGGTCTTGCTGCTACGCTCTAAGGTTTCTGTCGGAAATTCCAACATCTCTCTTCATGCTACGCATTGAGTTTTCCTGGAGCATTCCAGCAGGCTCTTGATGTTGCGCTCCTGGCTTTATCTTGGAACCAGCACGCTCTTTTTGCAACGCTCTTAACTCCAACGCGCGCTTCATCGCTCTCAACGCTCTCTTGGAACTTCAACATTCTCTTGATTCCACTTACCTTGGTCTTGTTACGCTCTTAGCGTTCTCTTGGAAATTCCCACACTCTCTTGATGCCACGCAAACTGCATTCCAGCAGGCTCTTGATGCTACGCTCTTGGCTTCCTCTTGGAACAGTCCAGCACGCTCTTGTTGCCACGCCCTTGACTCCAACACGCCCTTCATGCTACGCTCTGAACTTTCTCGTGGTACGTCAGCACTCTCTTCATGCTTTGATTTGAACCTTCTCTTGAAACAGCCCAACACGCTCTTGACGCTACGCTCCACCACGGTCTTGATTCTACGGTCTTAGCTTCCTCTTGGACTTTCCAACATGCTCTTGATGCTAAGCTCTTAATTCCAACATGCTCCTGATTCCACGCCCCTAACTTTCGCCTGAAACATTCCAACTCGCTCTTGTTGCCACTCTCTTAGCTTTCTCTTTGACTTGCCAAAACGCAAGCTCTTGATGCTACCCTCTTGGCTTTCTCTTGGCACATTCCAGCAAGCTCTTGTTGCCACGCTCTGAACTTTCTCCTGGAACATTCCAGCAAGCTCTTGATGCTACGCTCCGCGATGCTCTTGATGCCACGCTCTTCATTTCCTCTTGGGCTTTCCCACTCGCTCTTGACGCTAGGCTCTTGATTCCAACATGCTCTTGCTTCACGCCCCTAGCTTTCTCTTGACAGAGAGTCATGCTCTTGATGCTAGCCTCCTGACTTGCCCTTGGATTTTTGAAAGCACGTTTGATGCTACGCTCTTAACTCCAAGACACTTCTGATGCTACGTTTTTTCTTTCTCCTGAAGCAGTCCTGCAAGCTCTTGATGCTACCCTCTAAACTTTCTCTTGGAACTTCCAACGCTCTCTTGATGCCACGCTCTTATAGCCCTCCCCTGGAACTTCCAACTCTCTCTTGATGCTACGCTCTTAGCCCTCTCCTGGAAGATTCCAGCATGCTCTTGATGCTACCCTCTAAACTTTCTCTTAGAACTTCCAACGCAGTCTTGATGCCACGCTCTTATAGCCCTCCCCTGGAACTTCCAACTCTCACTTGATGCTACGCTCTTAGCCTACTCCTGGAACATTCCAGCATGCTCTTGATGCTACCTTCTTGGCTTTCTCTTGGCACATTCCAGCAAGCTCTTGTTGCCACGCTCTGAACTTCTCCTGGAGCATGCCAGCAGGCTTTGCACGGAACCCTCTTGTCTTTCTGTTGGAAAATTCCGCACGCTGTTGATGCTTTGCTCCCAGCTGGTCTCCTGGAAAACTTCCGCGCGCACTGTCTTGATTTCAGCACTCTTGATTCTACTCAGAACTCCAACCTACTCTTGATGCTACCCTCTTGGCTTTCGCCTGGACCATTACAGAGCACTCTTGATGCTACATTCATGGATTTCTTCTGTAACATGCCAGCACACCCCTGATGCTACGCGCTCAACCCCAACACGCTCTTGATGTACGCAAGTGGCTGCAAGTGGCTGCTCAAGTGGCTGCTCAAGTGGCTGTTCAAGTGGCTGCTCAAGTGGCTGCCCGTGGCTGCTCAAGTGGCTGTTCAAGTGGCTGCTCTGGGCAAGTGGCCAAGTGGGCGCAAGTGGCTGCGCAAGTGGCTGCGCAAGTGGCTGCGCAAGTGGCTGCGCAAGTGGCTGCGCAAGTGGCTGCGCAAGTGGCTGCGCAAGTGGCTGCGCAAGTGGCTGCTTTTCTGAAATTCAAAATGCGCGTCATATGCATGCTCCCTGGTTTTTCCGGGTAACGTGGCTCCTGGGGTCGCTGAAGTAGGGTCTCTGTTTCCGCAGGTGCGGGCCTCGCAAGCGATCTGGGAAAGTTATCGACAAAAAGCGCACAGGGCTGTAGCGAGAGCTCGGTTTGCACTTCAACATGTTAAAATAAACTGTGGGGATGGGAGCATTTTTGGAAGATGAGGTCGGAGAAATGTACGCGCCTTAGCGAGAGCTCGGTTTGCACTCCAAAATGTGCAAAAAGACTGAGGATGACTGAGGGGATCGGAGCAGCGCCGGATTTGTGTGGTCGAGTCCCCACTTGTCAGCGCTGCGCGAACGTTGGTCGATTTGAAGTGTGAAGCGATGCGGGTTTGCGACTGGCTGTGACAAAACGCAATGGCACGGCTGCGCGCACCAAAGCGTAAGTGATGTTGCGACGCTCCTGGCAAGCGGGCTTGCAGCTGGAGGTTGCTAGACGCATTGTAACAGCTGCGTGAAAAGTAGTTCTGGACCATAGTGCTATTCTTGTGCCATGCGAGATTGCAGCTGGAGGCTTCTAAACGCATTGCAAAAGCTGCGCGAAGAAAAAAACTTGGGTTACAAAAATACAAAAAAGAGCCAGCTGGGAGGCAGCTCAGAGCAGAAGTAGCCCAGATAGGCTGCTCAAAGAAGTAGCTGAGAGAAGAGGTGCCGAAGAAGTCGCTCAGTGAAGAAGTAGCTCAACAAAGAAAAGTAGCTCGCCCATCCAGCCACCCATTCATCCATCCATTCATCCATCCATTCATCCATCCATTCATCCATCCATTCATCCATCCATCCCTTCATTCATAGGTTCATTGGTTCATTGATTCATGGATTCACTGATTCATTGGTTTCACTGATTCATTGGTTCATTGATTCACTGCTGAATCAGTGTTTCATTGGTTCATCGATTCACTGACTCATTGATTCATCAACACTCATTAACTCAGTCATTGATCCATTGGTTTATCGACTCGCTAGTTCACACGTGCATGGCCTCTATGACATGATTCGTTGATTCACTGAGTCATTGATTCACGGAGTCATCGTTTCATTGATTCGTCGGTTCATTGCTTCATGATTTCACTGAATTAATGTTGATTCATTGAGTCATCTACTCACTACTTCATTCATTGCTTGATGCTATGGTTCATTCATTCACCGGCCCACTAAACCATTCATGCAATGGTTCATTGCTTCATTGTTTCATTGAACCATAGATTCATTGATTCACTGAATCATCGGTTCATTGATTCATTGATTCGTTGAATCACTGAATCAGTGATTCGTTGGCTATTGGCTGATTCATTGAGTGACTGCTTCGCCGCTTCATTGACTCATTGATTCACTGATTCAATGGTTCCTCAGGTCATTGATTCATTGGTTCATGCACTTAGTTGTGCACGGATTCTTTCATGTCATTTCATTGGCATCTGAACCACCATTTCCTGATTCCTGATTCGTTGATGCATCTCACAACTTGAGTTCAACCGCTCATGGTTTTTGCATTTCCAAAACATCCCTATATAGGCCATTGATTTCTTAAAACCATCTCTTATTTTCGATATTTTCGAAATTTTTGCTCCGGCGCGAACTGGGCACTATCTGGTATAGATACACATGACTTAGATAGATAGAGATATATATATATATATGTGATATACATGTACATATGCATACCTGGTTTTTAATTACATACCAGTAGTACCGCACAAGGCGGTGGCGAAAGTTTCAAAATCAGGAAACCTATAGGAGAGGTTGGTTGTTGTGAATCAGGGATGGCAGAGCGAAGCCACTGATGGACTGAAAGGTGCTTGATCTCTCTCACTCTTTCTATCTCTTTCTCTGACTATCTACCTAC
>Ga0126342_10012206_pt1 | contig 15337 bp, 12 predicted proteins | sample Cyp1metagenome_FD_92528 | JGI IMG/M metagenome (GOLD analysis project Ga0126342, IMG submission 92528) | Coral microbial communities from Lord Howe Island, Old Settlement Bay, Australia - Cyphastrea 1 metagenome | ecosystem: Host-associated > Invertebrates > Cnidaria > Coral ...
ACACTCCACACTTCAGTCTCACAGTCTACACTTGACACTCTCCGCACTCACACTCTACACTCCACACTTCATACTCCACATTTTACACTCCACACTCTACACATGCATCGAAAAAACTAACCCCTGTTCGGGGTTCTCCTTGTTCAGGAGACTACGTACTGTTTGCTGCGCGCCCGACCGGCCCTTGTTCAGGGCTCTCCTTGTTCAGGAGATGCCAGGGGTCGGGTCGGCGGCAGGGGGCGGCAGCCCTTAAATAATAGATGAATACCCTGCTGCATCTGCTTTGGCCGATGATTCGTCAAGGCATTCAAAAACGACGGAGTGACATAGCGTTCTTCTTCTAAACCTAAACCAAACCATCAACTTTAGAAACTCTTGGGGTACTTGTGACAACGTGCTGTCATGGCTGTCTGGAGGCCTGCGAATGCGCTTCTGGCGCAGATACCTGGCGGTCACAAATGAAACTTTAGTTGGCAAAAGTGCTCATCCATGCTCATCCTGTGACGGGGTTTCACTGCCATGTTTAATCTTCCTAGGACGCAATAATGTTGACATCAAGGCATTCCAGTGCAGAAGCAAAACATAGCAAAACCAGCAAAACCTTACAGAAACACATTGTTTCTATCGTTGCCAGCAAATCTAACATCATCGTCCTCCTTTCAGTTGTGATTCAGTAGCAAGAAACCTGATGCTGAAACCTCTGCAATTCTCCTCAAAGAATGAAGCATCTGCCATATCATCCATATCTTCGTGTATTGGCATCGAATGTTGCGGCATGTGCCGCTGGCACCTCCAGATCTGGCTCTTGGACTGGCTGGCCCTGCCTTTAGTATCTTTAGTGGTAAAGCGAAGCAAAGGTATCGAATCTTGAAGGTCACTGACATGTTTTAACATTACACGATTAAGACATATTGCGACGTTACAATGAGCCATCGGACCAAACAAGAACACGGTGCCATGCTAGCCATGCTGTCATGGACCACGGATAGATCAGTTTCTGTTTCCAGCTCTTCTGGTGTTGGGGTAGATGGAATTAAGCCATGTCCTCATGGTATCTGGGATGAGTAGTGATCCAGGAACACATGGCCATCAGAATCGACCATTGGGAACCTGTGGGGACAATACACCAGGATTGAATCATCGATACGTAGTACCACATTGCAGCAGTGACAAGGAGCAGTGTATGAATATTGAAATTGAGAGATCTCAACATGTCAGCATGAAAATACTGAGAAATACCAAATAGATGCAAAATGATCCAAAATGATCCAAATAGTGCCAATGAATGCAAACTGACAACCAAGTCATCCAACAGTTCCTGTCGTGCAAGGACCCGGGCTGACTTGGATCGCCCGCCATAAGGAAGTTGTTGTTCCGTCGCCTGCGCCTGTGTTTCCTGACCAAAAGATGAGGATTAGAAGAAGCATGAAGGGAAGGCTGCAATGCCAGTGGTCAGTCAGTGATTGGCTTGCTGGTTGCCCCTAGTTGGGAAAGGCAGCGAGGAAGCTTCTGATGACCATCAATTTTGGTGTTCAAAGATCACATGGGTTCCATTCTCGACATTTCTCGACACCCCTATCTGTCTGAACATGCGCTGTGTAGTTCACGGTGTTAAGTTATAATGTGTTCCCCATAAGTCTGTTCCGCCAGTTCAGCCGGTTGGCCTCACGTTCCTCACGGAACATTCGAACTGACAAGGCAAGGCCTCCATGCGCAGTGTGCAACTAACTGGCAAACCGCGTCAGCTCTGGCTGCCCTCTTGTGAAGGTGATGATGGCATTGGCATTCTGCTATGAGAAGTCTTGAGATTGGTTTATGATGGTTTATGAGCGTTTCTGAGTTGGTGACATTCAGGACTGAGAGCATGGGGACGCAAACCACCTGGCAGTGACGCACGGATCGCACATCAATGTTGTGGGAAGCAAACACGATCAAACACGTGTGGTGCCAGCCACTGCAAGGCAAATGGGTGGTTTGCGCATCAATCATCTCGCAGAATCATGCTGCATCAAATAAAATGTCAACACTGTACAAAGTTGAAAGCAGACAGACAACAAAGCAAAGCCAAATGAACAAGATATCTCAGGTAGGTCTTGATTGAGAACCCTGATGCACTAAACTCGGTGTCAACCTTGATGTGAGTCAAGGAAATGTCAAGGATGTCTGGGCACCTCTGATTGAATCTGTGGAATTCATATGGAATTCATATGGAATTCATATGGAATTCATCCTCAATTTCTCCAATTTCCTCAATCATCTGAGCTTAATTCCCAAAGCCAGGCCAGTGGAACCACTCGATCCCTCAGCTCGCCCTTAGGTCGTCCTTCATGGGCCAACAACACCTTGGTTGGAATCCAATAGACCCGTTAAAACTTCAGACCCGTTAAAGAAAAAACAGCTGTTGCTACACGGACTACAAACAATTGGTATTGGTATTCTCTGGACAACTGGAGACATTGACATTGAAGTTGGAACAAGGCGGACTTCTAGGTCTAGGCGCATTCGTACATGTCTACTTCAGGGCCGCTGGTTCAGCGGGCTGGAAAGAATTACATTCCCTGGATGATTTTTGACCTCCAAGCGGGTTTGATCTCCAGAATGCAATAAATGACTACGTGTAGTCACGGGAACACATGGATCTCTGCTTCTATTGGCAACCACCTGCCAAAGCAATCCCACGAAACAAGATTGGACCTCTGGACCTATAGGTTTGCTGCAATCGAACGCAGCAAGATCAAGTTCATTGCGAGCAACATGGAGAAATCTGTGGTGGTCAATGTGGTGCATAAGAATGGGAAAATGACAACTGTGCAATTAGTCATGGCTTGCAAGTGTTTGCAACAACCACTGTGTATATAAGGGTTAAAACCACTGCAACCACGGCAGCTGGGGGAACCAAAGAGTGTTCTCATAGTGTCTCTGCGTCACTCGAGAGGTCAAAAGCATCGCAAAACCACCAAATACCAGACCATACAAATACATGATATACAATGTATATATAAAGATATAACTATAAGACTATAATATAAATATGTATATGTAATATCTGTACAGCAATATCATACGTGTATATATAGTATAATATATATATATAATCAGTTCAGCACAGCAGAATGATCTTGTCTGCCAAATTGAACCATAGTCTTGAACAATTGTTCCTATAAACACGATTCTAAACGCGATTTCCCAATCCACTTTACTATCCATTTGAGAGGCTGCAACTTGCCAAACAACGAAGAATCTGAATGCCTCTTGTTAGAAGACCAGCACGTGAGGCCAGATTTTGACATGATTTTGACATCGACCGTCTTCCAGGGTGACTCGATGTGACTCGGCCCGGCACGAAACGATACCCAGCAAAGCGCTCCAGCAGCTTCTCCCGGTCATCCAGGGGCTCACTGTCCAACGGAAGCTTGGCCTGGCACTGGAGATCCCGTACAGTGAGATCATTCCATGAACCACCTAATAATTATTTAATAATTATTTAATATCACCTAATTATCCTAATTCAGTTCATTTCAACAAAGTTGATTTAGACATATTTAATCATATTTAGACATTGCCCCACAATTGCGCGATCTCCATCCATGAATCTGATAGAAGCAATAAAGCGCGTAGACACCTTTAAAAGAGAAAAATGTAAAAGGAATCTCAGCATCACAACAAACAATGAAATCATTGAGCCAGACGCTTCAATAGAGGGCATATATAATCATATATATAATATATTATAATATAATATAATATATTATATATATATCACATTATATCACTCATGTTCAATCCTTTTGCGCCAATGCCAAGATATGCCAAGTCGCACCTGCATTGAAGCTGCTGTGAAGCCTTCCCAAGTCCCAGGGCTCGCCTTCAAGTGACCAAGTTTGTCCAGTGGCATCGTGACCTGGCAAGCTGCGACATGCTGCGCTGGGCGCTGGTTGTCATCTGCGCCAATTGTCTTTATTTAGGCAGCGACATAGCCTACATCCTCCTCCTATCTTTGGAGATCTTTGGAGGGGATTTTGTACCACACAATGCAAACCAGAACAGGTTGATCGATCATGTTTCATTTTCCCGAGCCAAGTCAGGTAGGACGGGTTAAGCTGAATCTGCACAACATGATCTCATGAGAGTTAACACATCGTTTTTGTTGGTACCACCTGACCCGGCCAGGTGGATACTTTTTGCAAAACGTGTTTTCTAAGTCCTGCAACGGTCCACTAAGAACTCAGTCGGCTAAGAGTGACTAAGTACCAACATATACCAACATCACGTGTATCAAGGGCCGACATCACGTAACATCTGGCCTCGTAGCCGCCACCAATGCCTGCTTGCCAGCTTTGGTACCTCCAAAATCAAGACTCGTGGCGAAGCTCTCGGGGATGATTGGAAGATTTGCCAATGCTGTTTCTGTTCACCACAGCTAACAGCAGCTAACAGTTAACTGCGGTGAACACTATCATAAAATAATATAATTAACAGAACAGAAACATAGTATATACATGTAAACTATTATACATATACACGATTGTGGGATTGAGAGTTCTTAGATGTTCTTGGCACCACAACAATCAGTTTGCAGTGGTGTTGAATTTTCCCGCTATCTCTTAGCGGCTGGGGCTATTGAGGTCGCACGGTTCCACATCCACTGTCTGTTCATTGCCATCTCCATCTTTGCCCAGGTCTTGGTAGCAATCACAAACTGACAAAAGTAGACCACAAGACCAAGGTGTCAAGTCATAACGGCTTAACAAATCCGCTGTTTGTTCCATTCGAGATGGAATGATATACAGCAAGTTTAATAAGTATCAAGTGTCAAGTATGCTTTTTCCAAAGAATTAACACAAGCTCAGAGCGCCCACGAAAAGTCCAACAATTGGCAAACAGTGTAACAGCTTTTCCATCAAGAAACGCCTGTTTAGTGAAGCTGAAAGCTGCTTTGCGAAAGCAAACTTCATGCAGACACTGCAGGTGTCCGGTTCCATCTTTAAAGCTCCCGGCTCACCGTCAAAGAACGGCTGGTCATATTCTCTAGGACGCCAATTCCACTCCTGGGTGACTGCATTGATCCAACATTGGGACAGTGACCGCAGCGACAGTCTCAGGGGTCGAAGTTGGAATCGTAGGGACTACCAGTAGTACTGATACCCGAAAAATGTGTAGACCGACCAGTTGCATTCAATTGCATGCATGCAATTACTTTTATTACTGGAACTGATTTGAGGAGTTCACTGACGTATACTGACGTTTGAAGGCGAGGTACATCGGTGTACAGATTTCAGGAACATAACAGATGAACAAATCGACAAAGCACTGTTGCAATGATGTTGACCAGATTTCCAATTCATCTCATTTCCTTGAGAACGCATAAGCTGACTGCTGACTACTGTCATTAAGCTGGGACTGCGCCCAGATCAACATCCAAGGAGCAGTGACACGACTGGCGCCAGTGTTCTCACATCCACAGAGAAGGAGACACACAGTAAGTGGCGATGTCCAACAGAGACCAACCTTTCAGGGCACAAATCTGGTCTCAGGTCATACTTGGTACCTTTTTTACGCCTTTTTGATGTTTTTCAAATCACCCTTGGGCCCTTTGGAGGATGCACAAATTTCTGACACAAGTAGAATCCGTCTGCAGTTCTTCACCCCTGGATGCATGGGGCCAAACAGCAATATGCATCAGCATTTGCTACAGATTCTGTGTTCATGCAAACTACTCCTGCAAACAAATTATTTTCAGCTTCAATGGTGTCAATGAATGCAGATGCTGAAAGGGTGGAACACTTTAAGGACCATAGAAATCGATAGATATCCAATTATATCCATAGAAATCCATAGAAATCCATAGAACATGATGCGCTTTGTGATGCAAGTCCCAAGGGGTCGCTTGGTGTCCGCATCGATCCCCAACCTTCGTCCACTGGTGCTGAAGGGGAGCTCTTGACCTTCAGCGCCGCGGCCAGGAGTCCCTTCAAATCGGACTTTTTGGATGGTGTGGATTCGGTGTAGATGGTGTAGGGCGTATTGCAGTAATATCAGTATATAATCAGTATATAATATGTTGCTGGTTTTTGGCCATCAGTCTTTCGGGCACTGAGCGACATCCCCTGCAAATCAGGGAAGAAACTGCTTAGCACTGAAGAACCTGAAGAACTGCTTAGCATCAACCAATTCAAAGTCTCCAACTTTGAACAATTGTTTCTCCCTTTGCAAGATTGTGCGATTCTTCTCCCATCCTCTAACTTTTGCTCCTTGGTTTCTTGCATCACCTTCTCACTGACCATATCTTGCCATTTTTTGCCATATCTTCCCACTTCTCATCATCGCCGGCACATCAGGCACTGCGTCACCACTGTGTCACCACAGTCACCAGGGCACCCGACGAACCCACCAGCCCGTCCCAGTCGTGGCCGAGTCCGCGTCGCCACCACGGAGCTGCGCCGAGCATCCAACCGAAAACATCAATGGATATCAATGGATTATTGAAGAAATTATGTTGAAAGATGTTGAAAGATGTTGAAAGAATTTATGCAGAGAATGGTCTGAAATGTTCTGAATATGTTCTGAATATGTTCGTAGTATGTTAATATCATTTGAAAACTATTTGAACCCGATGTAACACGATATATATAATATAATTGTACACATCCACCAAGCATCATCAAACGTCATGAATCTAGCTGTGGCATGGCCAGGTCATCCCCTCAACTTCTGCCTCCATCTCCAGCACCCAACGGCTGGTGCCCACAGCAGGCGATTCTGTGGAACTCGTGGCCAGCTCCACCGCAACTGGCTCCTGCATGGCCCAACCTTGGCAGAAGATCATCCGTGGCAGATTCAAAAGTCAGAAGGTAGCAGAAGTCTGAAGCTGATAAACATCTATAAACATCAGAATCATCAGATAGTGATCTCACCAATGTTAAACCTGCCAAGCGATGTTAAACGATGTTAAACGTATCTCACTGAACTCAAAACGTCAATAGTAATCGTCGTCATCATGAGCAGCAAGCTGCTCCTGTTTTGATTTTTTTCCGCCAAGCCAGGCCCTTTCAACACTATGGCTCTGCCGCTTGACAAAGATTGCCAAGGCCACCACGGGAGATCTCAACAGGAGTGCTTCCTTAGGACATCCATCGGTTGCTCCCCCTCCCTACATGGGGAAGGTAACAAACATCTCTGTGGTGCAGGATTGCTTCCATTCCTCCAAAAATGGATTTGAAGTGATCCAAAGAGGAAGGTTCTGTGGCGCACCCAGTACTGCTGATTCAACCCATCTTCGAAAAAATGACAACCACCACAAATATCAAATATTCACAAATGTTTGTTCTGTTGCGGATAGACATGTTCCCGGTCAGTGGCTTTTTGCTTGAAACTGTCCAAAATATGCTGCTTGCTAAACCCGCTCGAAAACAACAACCTCAGCAACTAGGAAAGTATTGACAAGAGCCGATCTTGATAAATATGGTAAAAATATATGTAAAAAAACATAGCTGCGCATTCGAAGAGTTTTTGGAACGTGATGTTTGCATAATTTTGCCTGCTTTTGCCCAGATCATCCCGTGTTCTGATGACAACACAGATCCCCTAAAGTTTCACATCAAATGCTCAACCTGTTTTGGTGTCACTTCTTGTTGATCACCTAGTTTGAGACTTGCCGGCTTCAAGACAGGCTTCTTTCTCCTTCAGGGTTGCGTGCTGCCACGCGGACATCACACAAAGTCCGGTTGTAAACCTTGACACCGGTGCAACATCCCGCCGGCCCAAGCTGCAACCGATGTTGGCCCCAAGAAGTACGAGTATTCGTTATGTCGCGCTGAGTCTTAGCCACGGATGGTAATTAAATCCCCAAAATGTCGCCAGAAAGGCAAATCGCCCTTCTTGGCATCTGAAATCCCCAAGAGAAATCCTCAGGCAGATCCTTCTCGCATCTTCTCATATCTTCTTAGTGAAATACCCCTAGTGCCGCCCTTTCCAGCTGCGGGCCCACGCCCAAACAGCTACTGGTGCCGTGCTGTGTTCAACATCAAAGGCATCCTGGCGACATAGAAAAGATTAGAAAAAGCTTCAGAGCACTGCAGCTTTGCCAGCTGACCTAGCTGCTCTTGTATGAACTGTACAAAGCCGCGACAGCCTCCCAAATACCAGAATTTTCAAAGGTCTCGGCTCTCAGCCAACTTCAATACCATGACTGACTAATACTAATCTAATACTGTGTTATTCTGTGATTTCTGTGATATTCCGTGTATCTTTTTGGTCCAATGACATGGAGTATCCAAGGATGTTCCAACCACCCAGCCCTTTGGCTGCGCCTCCTTGGCAGAGGCCAAAGCATTGGACGCCACAGTCAGTGCTTGCAGCAGCGGTGGCGTGAGATTTAAGACCTCAAATGTGGGATCGGTGGCACCGGGAAAGGTGAAAAATGATGAAAAATGGGGAAAGGATGGGCAAGAGAAGGATGGTGGATCATTGATGATCATATATGATCATGGACACATCGCAACATAGGTGAGAGCTGAAGACCGACGCTGCTGCCATTGACACCTCAAGTCGTACTACAAACCGAGGAGCCAGATGCTCTTCTGCTCGCAGAAGCAGCCTGCACTCGGTTGGCGTGTTGTTGGGTCCCCTTTACAAATGTACTGTACAGCTGGAGTATTGATTGCAGTATCAGTTCATCCAATAACCATCTGCAAAGACACTTGGAAGCGAGAATAACGGAATACTGGCAACACAATGAAAACATTCAAACGAGCATTGTACATCATTGTACTATGGGGTATTCGGCCCGGTAGTCAATGTGCAAAGTGACCTCCCTTTTTGAGGAATCTCGCGTGCTTTGCAGTGAAATTGATACTGGTTGAATCAAGTGCAAGTGGACTGTGACCTCACCTTAAAAGCAATCTGATTGAATCAAACAGAAACCGCCCAATCACGGCCAAAACCAAACAAGTGATAAACTTTCACGATTTGAAAAAACCTTGCGTCTTTCCTTTCAGAGAATGCCTGACAGGAATAACCATTTCTTGGATTGGTGGGACATCCAGCCTCTTTCAGTGGGCGAAAGAAATATAAGAAATGCTGTTGGACATTCAAAAATGGATTCCCAGGATATTCCCACAATATTCCCAGGATGTTGGGCAATGGCAATCGCTGGTGGAAATCCCGAGGCCCTGAGGCATCCCTAGCCCTCCATGCCTGGAGGGTGTGGCTTGGAGTCGCAATCGCCAGGGTTCCACGAAGGGTTCGGTGATCCGAATCCTTTCGTTCCAGTACTCAGCACCTTGGCTCCCCGAGCGGCTCCCCAACTTTTTTCGGAGTCTTCAGAATCACATGTTGCTTCATGTTGCTTCACGTTGCTTCGGCGAGCACATTGCCATTCAGGATCATTCAGGTATAATAGTATGATAACATTATGATATTCTATAATATCGGAATCGTATAATCATGTATAATCATGTATATATAATAATGTATAATCAGTAAACAGCCATGTCAGCTGATACGCACAGCTGCATTCGATGCGGCTCAGCAGCTCAATTGCAAGCGTCCATGGAATCCGGACTCCAGCGGCACAAAAGAATTGGATGTTGCTGCACGGTAAAGGCCTCCCTGGCACGGCATCCAAGGCATCCAAGGCATCCAAGGCATCCAAGGATCGAATTATGTGCAATAGCCAATAGCGCGCTAAACTGAAGGTTGCGGACATCTTGAATCTGCATCCGATGCAGCAACATGATTGAATTTGTCTCCTGCTCCTAAATTTTGACCCATGCCACTTCTATTTACATCATATCTAGAAGCACCGGAAGTCAGGTGATGAAATCAGACACAGAATTCAGAGGCGATGAAATCATACATGAATTGAGTTTGTGCTCTGGAGTTAGATACGAGAGAGCACATTGAGGAACGCTTTTTGGCAAGCAAAGAACGACTTTGGAACAAAATATTCTCGCTCGACTCACTATCCTCTTCTGAAAGAACCATGGACAAGATTTTGAAAAAGCTTGAACCCCCCTGCAGTGCTTCCCTGGCTGCATAAGCAGTGGGATGGAAGACACCGGTGAGAATAATTTAGGCCGGTTCCCCTTTGAATCTGAAGCATTCTACTACTGAAGCTCAATGCTAGATGTTGCGTGCTGGTGCTGCTTGTCTAGGCTTCGGAGGCAATGCTTTTCCAGGTCTGGAAAACCATGGAAAACTTAACTTGCTGGTCAGGCAGCAGTGTGAAGTTTCTATGCATTCACAAGTCACTTTTGGGGGCGGGTATGTAGGGGCCTCTACTATCATAATCTGTCATAGTAGCTATGTCAGTATTTTTCAGTATTTCAGTATTTGTAGTACAAAGATATAGTGGGGAAAAACACAAGAAGTTGGCAGAAAGCCACATCCATTGCAGATTGCCATAATCCATTGGAATCCATGCATTGCATGCACTCTCCAATTCCCTTCCACTCCCATGCAGCCCACCGTCAGGTGAAGATCAGCCAGGTCAAGCTTTGCGCTTGGTACTGAGCTGGCGTGCTGGGTCTCGGCCAACCTGTGCGCGGTTTCAATGGCCGAATACGATCGAATGCATTTATTATATTTATTGAGATGTATTGAGATGCAGAAATTGCTGAAACCAGCAAATCCGGAAAGCTCAAAACACTGCAGCAAAATCAAATAGATGAGATCTGATGAGTGACTGGTGAGTGACTGGTCGGAAGCGACTAGTGACCAATATCGACTGTTCTGATGGCCTCACAGACAAGCCATCCATTGAAATCTCCACGTTCATCGTGGTGTCTTGACCCTCCTCCAGCTGTAGAAAAAGCAATGAGTCTGACAACAGAAACCAAATAGAAAACCAAATGCCGCCACATCATACAGTACCCTCTGCTGCTAAAACAATGCGAATTACTGCAAAACATCATGAAAGTACAAACAAAACATTTCTTTGAGCAGGCCTTCAGGCCTTTGAATGTTTCAGAAAGCAACAACCTCTGCCCAGTCTGTTAACAATCAGTACATTTGCACAACACTCTTCTCATTCAGCATCAACCCTTAAAGTTCCTTGGCGTAAAACAGGACACTTCGCAGTGAGATAGCGGGATCGCTCCACACATCAAGGGCGGGCATATCACCTGCAGCAAGAAGTGTCTGCGAAATATGGTTTCTTTGACATATGGGACCTTGACATACCTTGACCTCATAGCTTACACATGCTTTCACCTTTGCAAGCTGTCCAGTTTAAGTTTAATCGAGTTAGGATTCTAAATCTTGACAAAGACCTTCTGTAATACACCGGCGCGACTAAAGGGATCTTCGAAATCTCTGAAGTTTGTATAATGACAACTATACTTGCACATGCGGAAAAAAGACAACTTTCATCACCTTTCCAATGTCTTTGAAATTCTTTGAATATCTTTGGAAGGCAGAACGTACAGAAACAGCAATGGGATGACGACGGGCTCAACATCGTCCCTTCTCGCCTCGCAACATCCAAGGCCTGAAGTGCGGTTCCAGTGACGGAGCCAATTTCTCCTGCAGCCAGCTGTACCATGCTGTACCCTTGTGACGGTTCAGCCAGGGTGTCGTCCGCTTGATGCAGCTGGAGGTTGCTAAATGCATTGTAACATCTAAAAGAATCTAACAATGACCTTCTCCCAATCAAACAGCACATTTCACATCGACATCTCCTGCATGATTATCACGGCTCTGATTTCAAATTGCAGACATCATGAGTGTTCGTCTTGTTGTTCAGTCCCGAAATTCTTGACACCATATTCGATCCAATTTCCAGCTGCCAGTCCAAAGACTTACTTGGTATCATTCCGATTCATTCAGTATCTACATGATAAATTATATTTATATCTAATCATCTTTAATTATCATTAAATCGTAATCATTATGTAGTTATACAATAATTTCAAAATATCAAAGCTATTCAAAGCTGCAACGCTGCTCCTTCCAAAGGCGCTTGGCTTCCTTGTAGTTCTGCAGCGTCCGAACCCAGTAGAGCTGCAGGGTAGCGGCTGCAATGGCGCCAAGGTCCACAACATTACTGCACGAGGCAGCCGGTAGAGTCCGGTAGGACACCGGAGCAACTGGACTTGATTCAAACAGAATCAAATCTTCATGTGTCTCAATGTGAGTCTCAATACATTGTAGATTGATTCAATCTGATTTGGCAGTGTGTCAAAACCTTGTACCCCTGGTGAACATCAAAATAGCTGGTAAATGGATGTTCATCCCACTAAAAATGGTATTAATAGGTATTGATCGATACCCATTTCATCACATCAATTGACCGCGGAAAGCCGTGGATGAGAACCCTGCAAGCTTCGTTCTCCCACCGCGAAAATATGTCCTGCTGTAAGTCTTGCTGTTCTCAACTGAGACTCTCAAGTTGCTCCAAACCTCGTGCACCTGATGGCTTGAGTTGTGCAAAGACAGCTTGACACTGTGCCCAGCTGGAACGAATCTCACGATCACTGTGAATTCTGATGTTCCCACTCACTGACTATTTGTTGCTTATCTTATTTGTCTCAACGTTACAAAATCTTACTGATGCCAATGCTTGTGGGCACTCAACCTACCTCAAAATACAGCAAGACCTGCGTGCTCAGACAAACAAGTTGCCTCCAATGAATTTGAAAACAAAACGACATTTGGAACCTCAGTCAATTTCACCCAAACTCTGTTCCACGCAGCGCTTCCCCGCCTGCAACTTTGCAGGGATGGGTTTTGTAAGTTCGTGGAGCTGTAGGCACACTTGGCCCTGGGCATAACACGCCCTGTCAATGTCACAGGGACCCCATCTTCACAGATGGGCATACAGCTACGCTAGAGATGGTACGAGTGTGTGGGGGTAGCGGGTAATAATGTTCATCTACACCTGAACACGCAACAGATGCTGCACTAAAAATGGGGTGGGGTAGAGGTGGCAACAGACAACTTCGAAGATTTGGCAGGCCATGACAAATACTGCCATTGAACACAGAAGCATATGAACAGTTCACCAGGTCGCGGGCTCTGTTGGTAACTGAACGGGTTGAGTTGGGAACTAAGAGGCAACTAAAAGGCTGAGTCGGCAAGACCCAATAAGAAGGGATGGCTTGGCAAATAAGAAAGGCTGAAGGTTTCTATCCCACCCCACCCCATGCTGTTTGTAGTAAGAGAAGGAAAGCTGAGGCCAAAGAGAAAAAGACCAATTGAAGTCCAAGCACAATCGTACAGGATGTTTATGTTGTCAATGCTCTTTGGTCCAACCAGTTTTGTGGATACATAGTTGATATATGGTACAGTATATATGATACTGCCACGTACAGAGCATATGGTGAGTGTAAATACTACTGTACAGTACTGTACAGTATATTTTATCAATGTACGCGTGTCTTATATGCCTACACCACTTCCTAATCTGGTTGGCTAAGACTCTAACTTTGTCAGGTAAAATATGTGTTCAATTGGTGAAAGTGAAAACACCCAAAGTCTAAACACTCTAATTGCATCTAAAGTTATCTATATAGGTTTTCTACTTACTATATCTAATATTATATCTATATAATTAATTCTAATTATATCTAATTAATTCTTACATTGGGCCGATCTACAACCGACGGACCGCATTGATATCAACGCTGTGAGTCTGGCCTTGGCTGCATCTGATGCACCTGCCCTGTGCGGCTGCTGCACAACGAATAGTGTAGAACCATGCGCACAACGTGAATATAAATTTACAATAATTTATAGTAATTTACATACCAAGTTCATCCAAGTTCAATCAACTTCATTTGATTTACTTCTGGTTTACTTTGAGTTTGAATGACCACGTCAGCTGATAGGCAGCTGGTCAGCCCCAGTCAGCAACTGAAAATCAAGACATGCAAACATCAGCGAGGAAGAACCTCAGGAAGAATTCCTCCAGCTGTGGGAAACTCAGCTCCTGCGACACGAGGACGGTGTGCCTTTATCTGGGACATCTCACTGCGTAGGGGAAAGAGGGGAAAGCGGCACTGTGGCTGGAAGACTTCGGACAAAGGAACCCAACACTTGTAACGGCTGTTCAACGAAATGATTTGTGTAACGATTTGTCCCGAAGCGCTGTTCCTGCCACAGTCGTCGTTGTCATAAGTCCTCATCTTTTGTCGTCGCTGTCGTCGTCACTTGAACCAATATATTTTGAAAAAGCATCATACAGGATGTGAGGGTTTGTTTATTCCTTCTTTCGCTCCCCTCATCATCTGACCCTTCGCTACACAAAGTGTGAGAGAACGGCAAGACACTGATGAACGGAAACAATTCATTGGTTCAACCACTACACCCACGAACCCGAATGCGAAAGAAAAAACAAATCCTTAAATCAAAAAAGCAAAAACCACCTCATCCACCCCATCCAGTGCTCCAGACCCGCTTGATGTGAAACTCGGCGTCCCTTCTGTCCAGACAGGATGAATTAAAGGGTAAAAGGGTATGTATGATGTGTATATAATCGTTATGAATGGATATGCGTGTGTGTGTTTTTAAGTACCCCCAGGGAATGGGATGCGTCCGCATTTAAAAAAAAAGGTTGAATTCATCAATCCAACTGTCAAGCTCTCTGATGACTGTTTGGCAGGCTCATGTGTTTCAAGTTTTGATACCAGCCGGGATTGGCTTTCGTGTAGGTCAGTTCAGTGTTGTCTTCACAACCTCGGCGTGGGAGAAATGGACGGGTCAAAAATATCCAATTTGGAAAGCATTTCAACGGAAATTGGATAAGGTGACGGGGGGTCAGGTGAAAGGGTGAAAGGTGTCCCCCCAAAATGATTAAATTCGCTACTTGAAGGGGTCTCTTCACCTGCCCCGTGAAAGGTGCTTTCACCCCCTTGGTGAAAGGCTGGTTTGACGTACGTAGTTAAAGGGCTTCCACCCACTTCGTGAACAGTTTCCGGAATTGTGAAAGGGTTTGTAAGATTTCTGGTGAAGATCCTTGTGAAATTAGCGGGTGTTCATAGGGTAAGTTCGACCTTTTCCAACTCTCCATTTTGGATCATTTTGGCACCTCTGTATGGGCTGTGAAACGCAATCAAAGCTCCCCGCGAGTTGCACTTGCATGCGGTATTAACTGAATGCGCAAGAGATATGCCACCAAGAGGACGATACAAAACACAAGAAAGGCTATCCTCTTGTCTTTCTCTGCGATCGTCTCATCTTTCTCTGCGATCGTCTCATCTTTCTCTGCGATCGTCTCATCTTTCTCTGCAATTCTTTGCTGGTGCTGTGTAATGTTCAGGGAATGCGGGAAATACAGAATACTGAAAGGCAAATCCTTCAGGACAGGGAACTTGTTGATGGCCTGTAGCCACTCCTCGCT